>ENA-ORUW01000255-ORUW01000255.1-human-gut-metagenome-genome-assembly--contig:-NODE-255-length-60842-cov-108.360505_pt1 | contig 60842 bp, 46 predicted proteins | sample MGYA00242088_ERZ509227 | MGnify/ENA primary metagenome ERZ509227 (study PRJEB26280, sample SAMEA2338816) | human gut metagenome | biome: human gut; feature: human-associated habitat; material: faeces... | reverse complement strand
CCCGAGGCAGCCACGCGCCAGACTGCGTTTTTTGCAGTCTGTGTGCATGCTTTTGTTACTATGAAGCCGAAAGGCTGAATAGTAACATGTTTTGTATGAAAGCTTGGGCGATATGATTGACACGGCTGTGGAAGCGTGATAAAGTATTGGCATCAATAAAAATGTATTTTCTGTTATACATTTCTGATATCCCTGTTCAGGGATGGAATACCCAAAAAAACAATTAAATAAACTGCTGTCTGAAAGATATTGAGGTATCAGTCTGTAACGGTTATAATATGAATATAGATAACCAGTATTTCTTTATCCTTCAGATACAGAGAGGAGGAAGGATGAAGAGAGATACTAATGACGGATTCATCATGAGGCCCAAGGTGGATTTCTGTTTTAAGGAACTGATGGAGGATGCAGAGGTACGAAGAGGGTTCATAGCGGCAGTTTTGCACATTTTGCCGGAGGAGGTTGTTGAGTCAACTCTGCTCCCAACACACCTGAGAACCAGATACGAGGAAGATAAGCTGGGGATTCTGGATGTACGTGTGCTTCTAGCCGGTGGGACACAGATTGATATTGAAATTCAGGTCAGTCCGTTTCCGCTGTGGCCGGAGCGTTCCCTGTTCTATCTTTCAAAAATGTTTACAGACCAGTTGGAAAAGGGTAAGGGATATGAAATTCTGGAAAAATGCGTACATATCGGAATCTTGGACTTCATTTTGTTTGACGCGGAGAAAACTTTTTATTCCTGTTATCATATGAGGGAAGATACCAGTCACCATCTTTATACGGATAAACTGGAAGTCCATATCCTTGAACTGCCTAAACTTAATAGGTATCAATATCCTGAAACAGAGCTTCTGAACTGGGCAAAATTCATGAATGCCGAGAGGCAGGAGGAGTTTGAAGAGATGGCGGAGAAAGATAAATATATTGAAAAGGCATATGAAGCTCTGAAGAATATCAGCGCAGACGACGAGAAAAGGCTGGAATATGAAGCCAGGGAGAAGGCGCTGCGGGACCATAATTATCTTATGAAAAGTAACTGGGAAGCCGGAATGGAAGCGGGAAAGAAAGTCGGATTGGAAGCCGGAAGGAAAGCCGGAGAGAAAATCGGAATAAGTAAAGGCATGGAACAGGGCGAGAGCAGAGTCAACAGACTTGTACAAATGCTGATCGCAAACTCACGTACAGACGAGATTGAAAGAGCAGTCAGTGATAAAGCGTATCAGAATAAATTATTTATGGAGTTTAAATTATAACAATTCTTTTTGGCAGAGGCTGAATTCCGGATAACGGCACATTCCTTATATTCCGGAATTCAGACTATACCCATATATTTCTAATTTCCCTGTTCAGGGAATGAACACCCATAAAAATAATTGAATAAACAGTTGTCTGAAAGGTGTTGAGGAATCTTCCTTTTATAGTTATACTATTTATATAGATAACCGATATCTTTTCATCTTTCAGAAGCGGAGAGGAGCATAGATGGAGAGATATGCAGACGTAGAATTCATCATGAAGCCAAAGGTGGACTTCTGTTTCAAGGAGTTGATGGAGGATGCAGAGGTACGAAGAGGTTTTACAGCCGCTGTACTTCATATTCCGCCGGAAGAGATAGCAGAGACTGTGCTGCTTCCAACCAGTCTGAGAAAAAAATATGAGGGAGACAAACTTGGAATCCTGGATGTGCGTGTATTGTTAAATAACAGTACACAAATGGATATTGAGATCCAGGTAAGTCCGTTTCCGCTGTGGCCGGAGCGTTCCCTGTTTTATCTTGCAAAAATGTTTACAGACCAGATAGAAAAGGGTGAAGGCTATGAAAGACTGGAAAAATGTGTACACGTTGGGATACTGGATTTCATCCTATTTGGAGAAGATGAGGAGTATTACTCCTGTTTCCATATAAGAGAGGACCTCAGAAACCGTCTTTACACAGATAAGCTGGAAGTACATATTCTGGAACTGCCCAAGCTTAAAAAGAATGACTATCCTGAAACAGAGCTTCTGAACTGGGCAAAATTCATGAATGCCGAGAGGCAGGAGGAGTTTGAAGAGATGGCGGAGAAAGATAAATATATTGAAAAGGCATATGAAGCTCTGAAGAATATCAGCGCAGACGACGAGAAAAGGCTGGAATATGAAGCCAGGGAGAAGGCGCTGCGGGACTATAATTATCTTATGAAAAGCAATTGGGAAGCCGGAGAGAAAATCGGAATAAGTAAAGGCATGGAACAGGGCGAGAGCAGAGTTAATAGACTTGTACAGATGCTGATCGCAAACTCACGTACAGAGGAAATCGAAAAGGCGGTCAGTGACAGGGAATACCAACAGGCTTTGTTCCGGGAATTTCATTTATAAACTGGGCAGCCTCCATAGAACAAAATCTAAAAAAAATACACATTGCTATTTTCCCGACTTTGTTATATTCTTATAATTACCGCGAAAGACTTTCTGGGCCGGCGTGTATCTGAAGTTCATTGTGACGCACAGCCTGCCGAAAGAAATATTCAGACACACGCTATGATAAACAGAGCAGTGCAGCAACAGAGTCATGGGCGGCAATTGAGATACCAGGCAGAGCCGCACAAGACCCTGCAGTGGAGGAGAATAAGACAGAGGATAAAGGAGGAACCGGCATGTGTGAGAGAACCGTTCGCTTCAGTGAGATCAATGAAATTAAGGAGTTTGTGAGCGCGGCATGCCGATGTAAATTTGACATCGACGTTGTCAGCGGCAGAATCGTGATTGACGCCAAATCCATTCTGGGTATGCTGAGCCTGAACTGGAATGAGGAGCTCCGTGTGGTTTATGATGAACAGGACCCGCATTTCGAGAACGTTTTACAAAAATATATGACCAGTTGAATAAAGTGTATCGAGCTATATAAAATCCCGTCTGCGTATGCAAAAGCATGTGTTCAGACGGGATTTTTCTGTTATACAGGTATAACCAGTTTAGGATGTGCGTTACTATTTTTCCAGCTTTCGGTATTCCTTTGGGGAGAATCCCAGCTTTTGGTTAAATAAGTTGATCAGGCTGTTGCTGCTTTGATACCCTACCTCATAGGCGATCTCCTCCACCGTCATTGCAGTTCGGGCGAGAAGAATTTTGGCCTGGTCAAGCCGTGTATTGATAACGTAGTCGATGGGGGACAGCCCTGTCTCTTCCTTAAAGCGGTGTGAAAAATAATAAGTGCTTAGATTGGCAATACCTGAAAGCTCTTCCAGTGTGATTTTTTTGCCAACATGACTTCTGATATAACGAATAGTCTTTTCAATAGAAGTATCTTCTTTCTGGTTATGGAGATCCCTCTCGCTGAGCAGCTGGAGCAGTTTGTAGATCCGCATAGAACTGTCAAACATATTCTCAACTCCATCCTGCTCATAAAACTTTACCATATTGTAAATCAAATTTCCGACCAGCGCATTGTTCTGATTGCGTATCAGCGGTCCGAATAATTTTAGTATATGCCCACAGATTTCATGGGCATTGGAACCATCAAAATGGATATACACGAACTCCAGTCCGTCCATGGCCTGGTAATAGTGAGGTTTGACACAGTCCAGCAGCAGCACGTCTCCTTTCTTCGCATCAAAAGATTCCCCTTCATACTCCACATGCAGAGTTCCCTCTCTGATATAGGCCACAAGAAGTGGAGGAAAATATTCCCTTTTCATAAAGTACCTGCTTGTGCAAAAGTAATGCCCGCACCAGGTAGGGTAAAAATAAAGCTGCCTGGCTGTATCGGAAGGCGTAAAAGAGAAGCATACAGAGCGGGCAAGTACACCGGTATCAACACTTTTCATATTTCCTTATCTCTCCATCTTTTTATTCCATTATAAGCCCTTTGTTTGATAAAAGCAATATCCATGAACTTTTTGGCAAAAATCCATATTTAAAAGCACGCTGTTAATGCGTATAATACAACTATCAAAACAAACAAACCAAAACAAATACAAAAAATCACCGCAATATAAAGGAAAATGGCCATTTTCGTGGTGGGAGAACTGCGTGCAGTTAAAAAGCATCAAAAAAACGAATAATTATTAAAAAAGCAAATTAATATGAATTTATCAGGAGGAAAATAAAATGTTAAACGGAGAAAAGAGAATTGAAAGACCGCTTCGCTGGGGAATGATCGGTGGAGGAAGAACAGGAAATGTAGGCTACAAACACAGACTGGGAGCATTGAGAGACAACACGGCATATGAACTGGTGGCAGGAGCTTTTGACCTTGACTTCGAACGCTGTAAAGATTTTGGTATGAATCTGGGCGTAGCAAAAGACCGCTTATACCCGGATTACAAGACCATGTTTGCTGAGGAGGCAAAACGTGCAGACGGCGTGGAAGTGGTGTCCATCGCGACCCCCAATTTTACACACTATGAAATCACAAAGGCAGCTCTGGAAGCAGGACTTCATGTAATCTGTGAAAAACCTCTATTTTTCAAAGTAGAACAGGGTGAGGAGATTAAAGCTCTGGCAGAGAAGATGAATAAAATTGTGGGTGTTACATACGGATTTTCAGGAAGCCAGCTCCTGCTTCAGATGCGCCGGATGGTGCAGAACGGGGACCTGGGAGACATTCATATGGTAGAGCTGCAGTACACACACGGTTTTGCCTGTGATGAGATTGGCGATAAAGTTTCAGAGGGACAGAAATGGCGCGTTGACCCGGAAAAATCAGGACCTTCTTTTGTACTGGGCGATCTGTCCACACATACTTTCTACATGTCGGAGCTGGTTTGTCCGGATCTGAAGCTGAAAGAAGTTCTCTGCGACCGCCAAAGCTTCGTAAGATCACGGGAACCCCTGGAGGACAATGCCTACGTTTTGATGCACTATGAAAACGGAGCAGTGGGCCGTATGTGGGCGTCTGCTGTGAATGCAGGCTGCATGGACGGACACAGGATTCGTATCGTAGGCTCCAAAGCTTCCGTTGAATTCTCAGATAACCAGCCAAACGAACTGCTCTATCAGGTACAGGGTGAGCCAATCCGCAAGATGATCCGTTCCATGCCGTACCTGTACGACGAGTGTAACGCTGACGAGCGCCTGGGTGCTCTGCACGCAGAGGGACTTCCGGAGAGCTGGGCAAATATCTATCTGAAATTTGCCATTGCCATTGATGCTAAAAACAGAGGCGATGAGGAAACTTTAAAAAATCTCGTTTATCCGGGGATCGACGCCGGTATCGAGGGTATCCGCTGGGTGACAAAATGTGTGGAATCCGCTGACAAAGGCGGTGTCTGGGTGGATTTTAAATGATCGGATAAGAGGAGGAAAATAAAATGCAGTTAGCTATATGTACAGATGTTTTTGCAGATTTATCTTATACAGAGATGCTTGATAAAGTGAAATCTCTTGGAATAGACGCAGTGGAGATGACAGCAGGAGGCTGGGGTGCCCGTAAACACTGCGATACGGCAAAATTGCTGGCTGACCCGGCAGAGCTTAAAGCGTTCAAGGGTGAACTGGAGAAAAGGGGCATGCGTATTGCTGCCTTGAATACCTCCTGCAATCCCCTCTGGCCTTCCGAGACAGGTAAGGAGTACAAAAAGTCCATGTATGCCTGCGTGGATCTGGCAGAAAAACTAGGCGTCAAAAAACTCGTAGCCATGGCCGGACTGCCAGCAGGCAGTGAGACAGACACTACACCGAACTGGATCACATCCACTGTTTCATGGCCTGATTTCATGACATCTGCCTATGAATACCAGTGGAAAGTCACGATTGCTTTCTGGAAAGAATTTGCGGAGTATGCAAAGAGCCATAATATTGAGCAGATAGCCATAGAAGAGTTCCCGGGAACTATGGTGTGGTCAGCAGAGACTATGCTGAAGCTGAGGGAGGCAACAGATCCCATCATTGGGATTAACCTGGACCCCTCCCATATGATGATACTGGGAGCTGATCCGATTGCGGCAGCCCGTGCGCTGAAAGGCTGTATCTTCCATGTACACGGAAAAGATGCCCGCATTGAGCGCGGTCTGGCAGACACAAACGGTATCCTGGAGCCAAAGCCTGTGACAGAATCTGCTGATCGGGTATGGAATTACGTTGCAGTGGGATGCGGAAAAGATCTGCAGTGGTGGAAGGAATTCTTCTCAGTTCTCAGTATGATGGGCTATAACGGAGATGTATCTCTGGAGATGGAAGACCTGACCATGTCTGTGGAGGCAGGGGTAGTCACATCCATTGATGCCCTGCGTCAGACCATCAGCTGGTAGAGCAGGAGGGATTACCATGAAGATTGCATTTGATGTTGATGTACTGGCAAAGCAGATGGATATCAACCGGATGGTGCATCAGGTGTCGGACTGGGGATATCAGTACATCGAACAGTCCCCCCATCCCCGCATCAATCCTTTTTATAAGCATCCTCTCTTTTCAAAAGAATGTGAGGCCGAATACCGCAAGGCTCTGAGAGAGACAGGTGTGGAGATTTCTTCCTTTATTGTGGTATACCGCTGGTCAGGCCCCACAGAAGAGGAGCGCCAGTTTGCGGTGCGTAATTGGAAGCGTATGATCCAGATCGCCGGAGATATGGGGGTAAAAGTCATCAACACAGAGCTGTCCGGTGACCCCAACAGGCAGGAGATCTGCAATGGCATGTGGTTTAAGTCTATGGATGAACTGCTCCCCATAATAGAAAAAGAAGATATCCGGGTGGAAATACAGTCTCATCCTTATGATTTCTGTGAGCTGAACAATGAGACCTGTGATATGGTGAAATCCTTCCGCTCCAAACATTTGGGATATGTGTATTCTTCCCCTCACGGCTTTTTCTACGATGAGGGAAAAGGAGATGTCCGTTCCATGCTGCGCTATGCAGGGGATGAACTGACTCATGTACTCTTTGCGGATACCTTTAACCAGACTCTGGACTGCCGTTATATTGCAAACCCTCCATGGCTGAACGGGCGGGGAAAAACTGATGTGACGATTCATCAGCATCTTGCAATGGGTGAAGGAGATGTGGATTTTGACGGCATTTTCGAGACTCTGCGGGAGATGGATTTTGCCAATAAACAGCTTTGTGGGGATGCGCCGAAGGCAGGCGGAGACAACATTGCCTGTGTATCCATGTTTGGATTCCCGGAAAAAATGGACCGTCAGGCGCCTGAAGCGCGTGAGCGGATCGAGAAAGAACTTCTCTGAGAAGAGAAAGGAATGGAGAAGCGGTATGAAAAATGAAAACACTACAGGAATACAGCAGTCAGGCGGAAAACTGGGCTGGGGAACACGTGTAGCTTACGGATGCGGCGATACGGCCTGCAATGTGGTTTTCGGTATGATCAGTACGCTGCTCACGTTGTTTTATACGGATTATGTGGGCATCAATGCGGCAACTGTAGGATTAGTTATGCTTTTATCCCGTATTTTCGACGGTGTTTCGGATGCCATAATGGGGATCATTGTGGAAAAGACAAATACCAGGTGGGGAAAATCCAGGCCCTGGCTGCTGTGGATGTGCGTACCATTTGCAATTTCGGCAGTGTTGCTGTTTGCGGTTCCCCAGACGAAGGTGAGCCTTCAGTTTTTGTATATGTTTGTCACTTATAACTTCTGTAATACAGTCTGTTATACTGCTATCAACCTTCCCTACAGCAGTCTTTCAGCCATGATGACAAGAATTTCATCGGAGCGGGATATGCTGAGTATTGTCAGGATGGGACTGTCCCCCTTTGGCAGGATCCTGGCTGTGACCTGTACTATGCCGGTGGTGAAATTGTTTGGGGATGATCAGGCTGCCTGGGTGAAAACAATGGCAATGTGGGCAGCCATAGCCCTTGTGCTCCTGCTGATCTGCTTTTTCAAATGTGAGGAAAAAGTGGAGATTGAAGCTAAGAAAAACCAGAAAAAGGTTCCTGTAAAAAGTGCACTAAAAGCACTTGTATGTAACCAGTATTTTTGGGCGGTTGTGGTTTTATGGACCATGCAGAACGGAATTTACTGCATTACCGGAACCATCCTCCCATATTACTGCAAATATATATTTGGTAATGATACCTGGATGTACAGTACCTTGTATCTGACAGAGACACTATTGATCGTAGCAGTGACTTTCTGTTGTCCTGTTCTGCTGAAAAAGTTTGGAAAGAGAAATATGTCCCTGGCTGGCATCTGGCTGGCACTTATCGGTCAGCTTGTTTTCTTCCTGAACCCAACCAGTTTTCCCTGGATGGTCATGAGCTGCATTGTCCGTGCGGTTGGGCTTGCGCCTTTGAATGCGGTAGTATTCGGTTTCCTTGGAGATGTGGTTGAATTTGGTCAGTGGAAGACACATATTCGGCAGGAGAGCTTGATCTTTGCAGGAAGTTCCGTGGGAATGAAGCTGGGAGCCGGGTTGTCTTCCGCAATTATCACAGGGCTTTTGTCAGCTGCGGGTTATATCAGTTCCTCGGCAGGCGCTGCCATGCAGCCCCAGTCAGCGGTGGATATGATCATTAATATCTATAAATTTGGACCTCTTGTGGTATGGGTGACTGTTATCATCACACTGACATTTTATAAGCTGGATAAAAAGTATCCCGCGATTATGCAGGAACTGGTTGAGCGCGAGTCCCGTGGAGAGTTATGATCCAGAAGGGATTCCCATTCAGGATAAGACCATTATCATAATCAGCCGTCAGTTTGGAAGCGGCGGCAGGGAGATAGGGGTGGATCTAATTTTCGACTATATAGTCTAAAGAAAAGAAGTCTGAGAAAACGAAAATATATGAGCCGGGGATCAGCGCATGAAAAATTGTGCTGTCCCCCGGCTTTTTCCTTGTACTTCCCGGCGGGCGTGTTATAATGATAAAATGTAATTGTTCAGTACACGCGCAGTTACGGACAATCTAGTAAATGCGCAGACCTACGGAATCGTTACGATCAAATACATAAAAATAAAGGAGGCAGATTTTCATGGATATCAAATTGATCATGGCTGTCATTACCATTACGCTGGCGCTTGTTTTCTATACCATAGGTGTTTTTTCAGAGCGAAAGGCACATATCCTGAAGAAACAGCATGTTCTTATCTTCTGGCTTGGCCTCGTCTTCGACACCACAGGAACCACGATCATGAGCTTTATCACAAAGGATGGAGCCGGAGGACAATCAGGCATGGGGCTTCATGGTATTACAGGCGCTTTGGCGATCATTCTCATGCTGTTCCATGCACTGTGGGCTACTTTGGTGCTGGTGAAAAAAGATGAGAAGAAACAGGAGAGTTTTCACAAGTTCAGTATTTTTGTATGGCTGGTCTGGCTGGTACCCTATATTCTGGGTATGTTCATAGGGATGACAGCAGCTTAGGCGGGATGGACTGTTGCAAACCGTAACGAACAGCATTTATTGATCGGGAAAGACAAAATTTCCGGCTTTACAAAAAACAGGAAATGTGCTAGCATGAAATTTATAGTGGAAACACGAGGACGGAGAGAGTATGTGCAGATTCTTCTTTTACAGAGAAGTTCCGTTTGCTGAGAGGAACAAAGAAGACTGTGCAGAAGATGGCTCCTGAGAGGCGCACCGAACTGTAACCTGACACAAGAGGCAGGAGCGGCAAGGCTGCGACAGGTTCCGCCTGTTACAGCGGGAGGGTATGCAGGTACCTGATAAGGTCTGTGTCGTGAGACACAGATGAAAAGAAGTGGTAACACGGGTTGGAATGCTCGTCTTCTCAAAATGAGGGGATGGGTGTTTTTTTTGTTCTTAACTGTAAGGGTACGGAACAGTTACCCGTTGAGAAAGTAAAGGAGATAACAAATGGACAGGAAAAAATATTATATCACAACAGCGATTGCCTATACCTCAGGCAAACCGCACATTGGCAACACCTATGAGGCTGTTCTGGCTGACAGCATTGCCAGATTTAAAAGACAGCAGGGGTACGACGTGTTCTTCCAGACAGGAACTGATGAGCATGGACAAAAGATCGAGATGAAAGCAGAGGAAGCAGGTGTAACCTGTAAGGAATTTGTGGACCGGGTATCCGGGGAGATCAAGAATATCTGGGACATGATGAACACGTCCTATGACAAGTTCATTCGTACCACAGATGACTATCATGAGAAACAGGTACAGAAGATTTTCAAAAAGCTGTATGACCAGGGCGATATCTATAAAGGGCATTATGAGGGGATGTACTGTACTCCATGTGAATCCTTTTTCACAGAATCCCAGCTTGTGGACGGCAAATGTCCGGACTGCGGACGCCCGGTGACTCCGGCAAAAGAGGAGGCATATTTCTTTAAAATGAGCAAATATGCCCAGCGGCTTATCGACCATATCAATGAACACCCGGAATTCATCCAGCCGGTTTCTAGAAAAAATGAGATGATGAACAACTTCCTGCTCCCGGGACTTCAGGACTTGTGCGTGTCCAGAACCTCCTTCAAATGGGGAATCCCGGTAGATTTTGACCCGAAGCATGTGGTGTATGTGTGGCTGGACGCCCTGACCAACTATATCACCGGAATCGGATATGATTGTGACGGGGATAGCACAGAGCAGTTTAAGAAAGACTGGCCTGCAGACCTGCACCTGATCGGCAAGGACATTATCCGTTTCCATACCATTTACTGGCCGATTTTCCTTATGGCTCTTGATCTGCCTCTTCCGAAACAGGTATTTGGGCATCCCTGGCTTTTACAGGGGGATGGCAAGATGAGCAAATCCAAAGGAAACGTCATTTATGCAGACCAGCTTGTGGACTTCTTCGGAGTGGATGCTGTGCGTTACTTTGTGCTCCACGAAATGCCATTTGAGAACGATGGTGTCATCACTTGGGAGCTTATGGTGGAACGCCTGAATTCCGAGCTGGCAAACACTCTGGGCAATCTGGTAAACCGCACTATCTCTATGTCTAACAAATATTTCGGCGGAGTGGTATCCAGTACAGGTGTGACGGAGCCGGTTGATGAGGAATTAAAGGCAGTTGTCCTTGGCACAAAGAAAAAAGTAGCGGACAAGATGGAGGAACTTCGCGTGGCAGATGCCATCACAGAGATTTTCGCCCTTTTCAAACGCTGCAACAAATATATTGATGAAACTATGCCGTGGGCACTGGCAAAAGACGAGAGCAAAAAAGACCGTCTGGCAGAAGTGCTTTACAATCTGGTTGAAGGTATCTGCATCGGAGCGTCCCTGCTGGAATCTTTTATGCCTGAGACAACAGAGAAGATCCTCTCTCAGTTGAATGCGTCAAAGAGAACCTATGAGGAGCTGGATACCTTCGGTTCCTATCCTTCAGGCAGCAAAGTGACAGAGAAACCGGAGATTCTCTTCGCCCGCCTGGATGTCAAAGAGATCATGGAGAAAGTGGAAGCTATGCGTGCCGCTGAGGAAGCAGCAAACGCACCGGAGGAAGAGACAGAGGAAGAAAAACCCGTTGTGGATATAGAAGCGAAACCGGAAGTGACATTTGATGATTTTATGAAAATGCAGTTCCAGGTGGGAGAGATCATTTCCTGTGAGGAAGTGAAAAAATCCAAAAAACTCCTTTGCTCCCAGGTGAAGATCGGTAGCCAGGTGAAACAGATCGTCTCCGGTATCAAAGCCAGCTATAAGCCGGAAGATATGGTAGGCAAAAAAGTAATGGTTCTGGTTAACCTGAAACCGGCAAAATTGGCCGGGATCCTGTCAGAAGGCATGATCCTGTGTGCGGAGGGGCTGGATGGTGAACTGGCGCTTATGACACCGGATAAGGACATGCCGGCCGGAGCTGAAATCTGCTGAAAATGATATAGGAAAACTGCCGCTGTGTGGAAGAACTTCTCCCGCAGCGGCAGTTTTAATGGAATGGATCTTATTTTAAATCTGACCAGATTAATTTTGAATCCTTCTTTATTTCGTAAATGATTTTCTGCACTTCATTCTCATTGCCTTTCTCCTCAAGTTTATCCATCTTATTGCTTTCTTGAAAAGCTTTCTCGCTCAAATAATACACATTTTCAACAGATTTTGGTATACTTTTATCATCCGGTGAGGCTTCATCCGTTTCTGCAGAAAAATCCTGTACTAACATTTTCTCCCCGTCCAGGTCCAGTTTTCCGGCATAACCTGATTCAACTGCATAGATCAATTCCGTCTTTCCATCCTCCACATACAAAACACGGGTTCGGCTGGTCATGTTTTTAGTGGAATACAGCTTGTTGTTTTCCACATACATGCCGCTCTCCTGCATCGTCAGAAAGGTTTCATTAAAATACCAGTGGCTATAGACTGCCCTGACAATACACAAGGTCAGGACTACAGCCATAATAAGTTACCCTGGCCCAGTTTTCGCTCTTTTCAAACAAGGTTCCGATTTCCGTAAATGAAAGTTCGCCAAATGTCCGCAAAGAAAATACTTCTTTATAAGGTTCCTGCATTTGATGCAGAACTGTATGGATCTTAATGGCATCACTGTGATCTGCCATTTTTTCTTCCAGATTCAAGGGGGAAGCAGCTTCTTTCGGTTCAGAAACAGATATCTGTTTTTGTTCTTTTTTTACATGGTCATACAATGTCCGTTTGGCAATCTGACATAGCCAGACACGCATATCACAATCTCCGCGAAATTGTCCTATTTTCTTTATTGCCTTAAAAAAAGTTTCCTGTGTGATATCCTCAGCGAGAGATTCATTTTGAGAGATTGAGCGAATATACCGGTACACAGTTGTAAAATATGTCAGATAAATTTCATCCATGTCCATATGTCATGTCTGTTCCTTTCGTATGTTGTATATGTTGTTTTCTCTCTGCACTTTTTCTCCTTTCTTTGGCCTTGCTCTTATAAGACGATGGAAAGCATGGCTTTTTGTACAGCGATTGATTATACGCATCATATGAAAATATTTTCAGTACAAACCACAGAAAATGCCGGGGTATTTTTGTGCAAAAAGTAAAAATTGGTGATAATATACAAAAAATGATTGACGTGGAACGATACACATGATAGGATTGTACATGAAAAGAGGAGATACGATATGGTGACAATATATGATGTGGCAAAGAGAGCAGGGGTATCAAAGACACTGGTGTCCAGGGTACTGAATAATCAGTCAGGTGTAAGCCCGGAGTCGAGGAGCCGCATTACCGAAGCAATGAAGGAGCTTCACTACAAACCTAATACACTGGCCAGGTCTCTGGTATTACAGAGGACAAATGTTGTGGGTGTTATTCTGGATTCTTTGACAGAGCAATATTTCTTCGATGTGATCAGAGGCGTGGAAGATACAGTAAAAGAGAACCATTTCAGAGTTATATTCTGCAGCGGAAGAAATGACAGAGGCGAAAAGGAAAACTATATAGATTTTTTCAGCAACGGAGCAACAGACGGTGCCATTATCTATGGAAGTGCACTGGATGACGCAGACCTGATCCGCAAGCGTGCAGAGATGGAATTTCCTTTCGTGGTTGTGGAGAATGAGGTGGAGGATGCCAATGTAAACAATGTTCTGGTGGATAATACATACGGTTCCAAGCTGGCTGTGGACCATCTGGTGGAAAAGGGATGCAGACGCATACTGCATGTTACAGGGGCAAAGGGAACAAAGGCTTCACTGCGCAGATGGCAGGGATATCTGGCAGCTATGGAACAACAGGGGCTTGCAGAGTATATCTCTGTTGTGGAATGTGATGAATTTGGTGTAGATGAGGGATATAAGGCTGTAAAGACCTGGCTGGCAGAACACTGTAGGGAAGATTTACCGGATGCCATATATTTCGGTGCTGACAATACAGCTTTTGGAGGCATGATCGCTCTGGAGGAGGCAGGCATTCAAATACCTGAGCAGATCAAGATCGTGGGATTTGATGATGACAAGCCTTGGGGAGTGGAAAAGAAACTGAAAAAGCTCACAACGATTCGCCAGTCGTTGTATGAGGTGGGGGCAAAGGCAGTGCAGGTTCTTCTCAGGCAGATACAAAATCCGGAGACACAGAGACAGAAGATCGTTATAAAACCGGAACTGGTAATCCGTGAGACAACAGAATGAATGATTAGGACAACAAGGAAAATCCTTGTTTGTTCTTTCAGATAAATGTGGAACGATACACAACGGAAACAAGCACATGGGAAAGATGTGTTTTTTCTATCGGGAAATGTGGAGCGCTACACAAAAAATAAAGGAGGTCAATCATATGGAGGGAATGAAGTTTACAATTGTAGGAGCGGGAAGCTCCTACACCCCGGAATTGCTGGACGAAATGGCAATGAGAAAGGAGCAGCTTCCGGTAAAAGAGATAATGCTCTATGACATTGATGAAGAACGTTTGGGTATCATGGAAGGATTCTGCCACAGATTTGCGAAAAAACTGGGACTGGAAGTGAAGGTATGTGCAACAACCAGCCTGGACAAGGCGCTGTACGGCGCAGATTTTGTGGATACCCAGATAAGAGTCGGGGGGAACAAGCAGAGAGTAAAGGATGAAAAGATTCCTCTTCGATATAATTTGGTAGGACAGGAGACCACAGGCGCCGGTGGAATGATGAAAGCCTTCCGGACGATTCCGGTCATGCTGGAAGTGGCTGAAAAAATGGAGGAGCTGTCTCCAGACGGGTGGCTCATTAATTATACCAACCCTACAGGACTGGTGACGGAGGCGGTCACCCGTTATACTAAGGCAAATATTGCGGGCTTTTGTTCCGGAGGCATCTTCCCAAAGATGTGGGCAAAACGGGCACTGGGGATACCATATGAACAAGTGCAGTATGATTACATGGGACTGAACCACATGAACTTTATCAGCAATATCACCATAGACGGGCGTCCTGTCACAGAGACAGAGTTTGAAAAGATCGCGGCACAGAATGATGATGTTGATCTGGAACTGATCAAGCTTTTAGGTGTGATCCCAAGTCCTTATCTGCAGTGGTATTATCATACCAACGAAAAAGTTGCCAAATTTAAAGCTGCACCAAAAACCCGTGGGGAATATGTTCAGGATTTGGAGAAAGACGTATACGCTGCCTATGCAGATGAGACAAACTGTGAGAAGCCAAAAGCCTTGTCAAAGCGCGGCGGAGGCGGATATTCTGAGGTGGCAATGGGATTTGTGAATGCTGTTTACAATAATGTAGATACTAAGATGGTTGTGAACGTGCCAAATAAAGGGGCTGTCTCTTTTCTGCCGGATAGTGCAGTGGTGGAAGTCGGATGCCTTGTAAATAAGACTGGAATGCAGCCATTACATGTATCAGAGGTTCCGTCTATGTGCTGGGGGCTGGTTGCAGCAGTGAAAAATTATGAACAGCTGGCTGTGGAGGCAGCAGTGGAGGGCGATGTGAGAAAGATGAAGCTGGCACTGCTGGCACATCCCCTTGTCCGCCAGTGGGAGTATGTGGAGAAGCTGGTACCGGAGCTTCTGGAAGCCAATAAAGAATACCTGCCCCAATTTAATTTATAAGCCAGGAGGCACAGTATGAGATATGTATTGGGTATAGATCAGGGCGGCAGTAAAACCCACGTTGTCATAGCAGACCAGGAGGGAAATCTTCTGGGAATGGGAAAAAGTTATGGTGCGTGCCATTCCAGCACCAGTCTGGAATATGCGGTACAGGCTATTATACAGGCGGCTGACCAGGCCATATCCGGATGCGGTCTGCTGAAAGAGGATGTGACGGCAGTGCTGGGGGGGCTTACAGGGATTGACTGGGATTACGAGGCAGAGCTTCTGGAGAATGAGATACAAAAACATTTTCCGAAAGCCCATGTGAAAATTGTGAATGACTGTATAATTGCCATGCGGGCGGCAACCAGAAAACAGCAGTGCGGAATTCTCTGCGCGGGTTCAGGACTGAACTGTGCGGTACAGAATGGCGAGAATTGTTTTGTATACGGATTCTATATTCCCGATGAATATCAGGGCGGATGGAGCCTGGGCAGAAGGGCAATACAGGCTGTGTTTGACGCTCACATGGGACTGCTGGAAAAGACTGAGCTGACACCGCGTCTGCTTAGACATTTCCGGGTTCGTACAGTGGATGAACTGCTGTATATGCAGGTTACAGGAAAAATTAAGAGCAGTGACTATCTGAGCCTTCCTATTATTCTCGAGGAGGCCGCGCAGAAGGGGGATAAAACAGCAGGAGATATCTGGATACATTATGGAAAGAAGATAGTGGCTTACCTGGAGGCCCGTATGAATAAGATGGGAATTTTGGGATGCGACGTGGATATTGTGCTTTCGGGCAGTATCTTTAAGTGTAAATTTCAGGGGTTTCAGGAAGCAGTCAAAGAAGAAATTTTGAAGAGAATACCCGGGGCTAATGTGATAGCCGCAGAGTATGAACCGGTGATAGGTGCAGTATTAATGGGAATCAATGGAATGAACGGGGTTCTGACTGAAAACATTTACAGAAACATAGAAAAAGGTGCTGACAGATTTCCGGTGAGAAGACTGGAAAACATCTGATGGGATAAGGAGAAAAGATATGAGAGCAAAAAAAGTATTGGGGTTTGTATTAGCGGGGACATTGACTGCAGCATTAATGGGATGCGGGAGCACCGGAGGCAGTGTGGAAGAGAAGAGTGACGGGGATAAAAAAGAGAGCAGCAAAGATTCCGGTGAAGATATTGATCTGACTTTCTGGCATATATGGCCGGATGCGGAGATGAGCGAGATTGTAGACAATTATGTTGAAAAATTCGAGGAAGAGCATCCTAATGTTCATATTGAAGCTGTTGCTACACAGGAGGTTGAATATCAGAATAACAAACTGAAGGTTGCAGCAGCCACAGGCTCTCAGGGGGATGTATTTGTGTGTTGGGGCGGCGGATATGCAAAGAATTATGTTGATGCAGGTAATGTGCTGCAGCTTGATGAGCTGATGGAAAAGAATAATACAAAGGACGAACTGCTGGAAGGTACTCTTACATACGGAACTTATGATGATAAAGTGTACGGACTGCCTCTGAAGCAGTGGGCAGGCGCTCTGTTTTGTAATGAGGAACTGTTTGAGGAGTATAACGTAAAGATACCGGAAACTTTTGAAGAGCTGATCGAGGCGGTCAAATCGTTCCGTGCTGAGAATGTGACGCCTATGGCTTTAGGGGCAAAGGATGGATGGCACATTGGCATGATCCAGAATGTCCTTGCTGTGCGCACAGAAGGTGCTGACTACATGAACCGTGCACTGCAGGGTGAAGAGACCCTGGATACAGAAGGAATTGTAAAATCTGCCGAACTGTTGTGTGAGTTAAATGATGCAGGTGCATTTCCGGATGGAACCCTTGGACTGGGGGCTGAGGAAGCTCAGGAGGAATTCTATATGGGCATGGTGCCCATGTATTTCGGCGGCAGCTGGGTGGCATCAGGGTGCGACAGTGATGAGAACGATATTCAGGGAAAGATCAAAGCCGTACCAATGCCCACTGTAGATGGAGGAAAAGGCGGGATCAACAGCTTTTCAGGTGGTGCTATAGATATGATCATGTTGAATGCAAATACAAAATATCCGGAGATGGCATATGAATTTGCTGTGGGAATCACAAAATACATGTCCGAGGAGGCATATAAGATTGGCGACAGTCTTCCGGCTTGGAAAGTAGAGGTGGATGAATCCGAGGTCAGTCCTACTTTAAAACAGATTGAAAATCTGATCAAAGACGCTGATGGATATGTACTGGCATGGGATACTTTTCTGGAGGGAACGGCTATTGAAAAACATTATGAACTGCTCCAAGGGCTAATCGCAGGAACAACAACACCTGAAGAGTTTGCGTCGGGAATGCAGGAAGCACAGGTCCAGGTAAAAAAAGGAGATACCGAGTAAGTACAGAGAGGGAAAGTGAGGCAGTAGTATGGAACGAGCATTGAGGGATAAAAAAGCAATTTGTATTTTTGTACTGCCGGCACTCATATGGTTTTGTGCCATTGCACTGTTCCCGGTTTTTCAGTCAGCAGGTTACAGCCTGCTGGACTGGGATGGGGTGACAAAAGCAAAATTTATTGGTGCGGCAAATTATATAAAAATGTTCCAGGACCCCTTATTCTTTAAGTCCATTTGGAATTCAATCTTACTGGCAGCCGCTTCTGTGTTTATCCAGCTTCCTATTTCCATGATTCTGGCATTGGTGCTGGCAGGAGGTGTCCGAGGGGAGAACTTTTATCGAAACGTATTCTTTGTACCGGTTATAATTTCCGGCACGATCATTGCCCATCTGTGGCTGAAGATTTACCATCCTTCCTATGGACTCCTGAATATGGGATTGGGAGCCGTGGGGCTGGATGCCCTCCAGAGAGAATGGCTGGGAGATAAGGGGACAGCGCTGCTTGCCTGCTTTGTGCCTATGGTCTGGCAATATATTGGTTATCATATGCTGCTGTTTTATTCCGCGGCAAAATCAATTTCCCCGGAGATCATAGAGGCGGCCCAGGTAGATGGGGCCACCAGATTCCAGACTTCAATACGGGTCATCATTCCAATGATCGTACCCATGATAAAGGCCTGTGTGATTTTTGCAATTATTGGTTCCCTGAAATCCTTTGATTTAATATATATTTTGACAAACGGCGGGCCGGTCCACGCGTCTGAAGTACCATCACTTTTGATGTATAAAAAAATATTTGTGACAAATGAGTATGGATATGCCAGTGCCATTGCAATATTTATTATATTGGAATGCCTGCTGTTTACCTTTATTGTACAGAAAATATTTAATCGTATCCAGAAAGATCAGGAGGAGCCGGTATGAAGAAAAGAAACTCAAAGCTAAAGAAGACCGGTACAGTTAAAACAATTATTTTACTGTTTATCACAGTGATCCAGCTATTTCCGCTATACTGGATGTTTACTTTTTCCCTGAAAAGCAACCGTGAGATATTTGGTGGAAATATTGTGGGTCTGCCGGAAAACTGGGAGTGGGAAAACTATTCCAAGGTGTTTGAAAAGGCCCATCTGGGGAAATATCTGTTTAACAGTACAGTGGTTACAGGCCTGACTATTTTATTTACCCTGATTTTGTCTGCTATGGCTACCTATGCCATTGTCAGGCTGAAATGGAAGCTGAGCAAATTGGTATATTTTATTTTCCTGACAGGAATGATGCTTTCTATTCATGCAGTGCTGCTTCCCCTGTTTGTAAATATGAAACCAGTGTTGGACACTTACTGGGCGCTCATTATTCCATATGTAGCATTTGCCATGCCAACAGCTATATTACTGATGGTGGGAACTCTGGAGGCACTGCCGAAAGAACTGGAGGAAGCTGCTTTTATTGACGGGGCAAATATATACAGAGTTTTCTGGCAGATCATCATGCCGCTGTTAAAGCCCATATTATCTACTGTTGCCATCCTTACTTTTTTGTCTGCATGGAATGAAATGATGCTTGCCATTGCCTTTGTAAGCGGGGAGAAATATAAGACTATCACAGTGGGGGTTAATGATATGGTGGGAAAATACTCTACCAAATGGGGACTTATCGGTGCGGGACTGACCATAGCCACGATCCCTACGCTGTTTTTATATGTATTCCTGAGTAAGAACATTCAGAAGAGTCTGGCAATGGGAGCTGTCAAAGGATAGAACCGAGAGGAGAGAAATATGAAAAAAATTTGCAGATGCCCGTATATCCCCTGTAAACACAGGAACCACTGTACGGCCTGCATCATACATAACAAGGAGGACAAGACATTGCCGAACTGCATGGAAGAGATTGCTGAAAATATGGGAGCGTGTCTCCCCATAAAGATTCCGGCCACGGAAGTTATGCCGGACATGGAGGGGATGTCCAGACGATGCGCACAATTAGTAAAAGAGTGTCTGGACGAGAAAAAAAACGCATTATTGTGTTTTCCGGCAGGAAGCACTGTGGTGAGGACCTGCGAAATACTGAAAGAGATGAAAGAACAGGGAGTAGTTGATTTTTCACAGGCGGAATTCGTTGCTCTGGATGAGTGGCTGGACTTGGAAGAGGAGAGTGAAAACTGCACGAACTTTCTGATGCAGCATCTGTATGGGCCACTGGGAATTCAACCGGAAAAAATGCACCTGTTTGATATTCATGCAGAGAACCTTCAGGATGAATGCAAAAGGATTGACAGTATTATTTTTGACCGTGGGGGAATTGACCTTATGCTGCTGGGTCTTGGCATGAATGGGCATCTGGGGTTAAACGAGCCGGGCGGAGATTTTGAGGATTATGCAAAGGTGGTTGATCTTTCCGAGACGACTATGAATGTAGGGCAGAAATATTTTTCCGGCCCTATGAAACTGACCAGGGGAATCACACTTGGGGTACATCATATGTTTGAGGCAAAGGAAGTGATTCTGCAGGTTTCGGGAAAGGCAAAGCAGGATATTGTAAAAGAAATGTATTATACAAATCCCACAGAAGAACTACCGGGTACTGTTCTGAAGCTTCTTCCGGGAGGCCTGGTAGTTCTAGATCAGGATGCCGCAGAGGGAATCCAAAATCTTCTGGCCGAGTCATAGGGAATAAATACACAGACAGGGTTATGTTTTCCGGTATCCCGCCGGAGAAACCCCTGTCTGTTTTTTGAATATCCTGCTGAAATACAGGGGATTTTCATATCCAACCAATGCCCCGATCTCACTGACCGTATAGTCCGTAGTCTCCAGAAGTTCCCTGGCTCTGCGGATCCGGACGGAGGTGAGATACTTAAGGGGCGGGACGTTCATGTACTGCTTGAAGCTGCGGATAAACCAACAGGTGCTCATATGCTGCTGTCTGGCATAGTCCTCTATTTTTATGTCCCGGTAATAATTTTCGTTAAAGTAATGTATTGCCTTTTCCATCTCTTTTTGAATCCTGTGTCTCTCCCCCGGCCCTTCCATGCGGTGACGGCGCACAAGCAGAAGAAGCTGTTCTAAAAGAAGGGGAAGCAGGTCCTCATAGGCGGGACGGAACACCTGAAGCTCTCGTATCATCTGGAAGAAAAGGTCCCTGTATTCAGAGAAAACACCTGCATACAGAATTTGATTTTGTGCAAACCCGGCCTCTTCCAGGAGGGATTCTGCCCGGCTGCCTGTAAAGTGGACCCAGAAGGCCTCTGGTTTGTCTTTTCCGTAATACACATATTCCTGGCGGACGAAGGGCCGCAGGAGAACCAGGTTCCCCTCACCTACCTCCACTTTCTCCTGACCGATGGTAAACCAGGCACTCCCGGAAGCAATGTAAATAAGCTGGTAATCAGCCCGTCCCTTGGGTCTTAAGGTAGACATGGAGGGACGGGAAATGACTCTGTATACCCCGCTGCTGTTAATGCGCAGGGGGACCTGCATATTTTCTAAATCTGTTTCTGCCTGGTTCAGGTATCCGGTATTTACATACATAAGACGGCACTCCCTCATTCCTTAAAAAATCTCTTGTCACTTTTCTTGATTGGTTATTCTTCAGCCTTTCCGCTTCACAGCGACAAAAGCATGCACACTGACTGTAAAAACCGAAGTCCGGTGTGTGGCTGTCTCTCGATTGCCTTGCAAATGTAAGGCAGCACCCGGTAGGACAGCGGAAGGCTGAACAGTTACCTTGATTGTATCATTTTGTGCATGTTTTGTCTAATACAGGATATGGATTTTGCTGTTGTGTATTTTATAATAGGCAGTATAAAGTGATTGTTCAACAGTGTTAAACAGTAACTGAACAATTGCCGCAAAAATTATATTTCAGGAGGGCAATGACAAATGATCGTACCCAGATATTATGAAAACCTTCACATGCTGCACGAGAACACCATGCCGAACAGGGCCTACTATATACCTGCCGGCACACAGAGAGATGATCTGTGTGAAAACAGAGAGAATTCCGACAGATTTCAGCTTCTGAACGGCAGCTGGAAATTCAAATATTTTGACAGTATCTATGACTTAAAAGATGAATTTTTCAGAGAGGGATACAATACAGGAAGTTTTGATGAGATTCCAGTGCCGGGATGCTGGCAGAATTTCGGATATGACAAACACCAGTACACCAACACACGCTACCCATTTCCCATGGACCCGCCGTATGTGCCCCAGGGGAACCCCTGCGGAGCCTATGTACATACTTTTGTCTATGCGGAAAATGAGAATGCACCTAAAGCTTATCTGAACTTTGAAGGCGTGGATTCCTGCTTTTATGTATGGGTGAACGGCAGTTATGTGGGATACAGCCAGGTATCACACTCCACAAGTGAGTTTGACGTGAGCAGCTTTTTAAGAGAGGGTGAGAACACCCTGGCAGTGCTGGTCCTGAAATGGTGTGACGGCAGCTACCTGGAAGACCAGGATAAATTCCGTATGAGCGGCATATTCAGGGATGTATATTTGCTGAAACGCCCTGCTCAGGGAATCTTTGATTATTTTCTTACAACAGACATTGCGCCGGATGGAAAAAGTACGTCGGTTGATGCCGCAGTGACCTTTTTTAATGAAGCAGTACCTGTAAAAGTTTCTGTTTATGATACGGAGGGAAATTTGGCGGCAGAGAGCAGCCAGGTCTCAGAAGACGGGAAGATTCACATGACCCTGGAGGATCCGATTCTCTGGAATGCAGAGGAACCATATCTGTATTCCGTTGTACTGGAGGCCGGTGGTGAGGTTATCACAGACCGCATGGGTATCCGGGAAATCTGTACCAAAGACGGAGTGGTTTACATAAATGGAGTAAAAGTGAAATTCCACGGTACCAACCGCCACGACAGTGACCCTGTCACAGGATTTACCATCAGTCTGGAACAGATGAAGAAAGATTTACAGCTCATGAAAGAGCATAATATCAACTGCATCCGTACCAGCCATTATCCAAATGCGCCGCAGTTCTATCAGCTCTGCGACGAATACGGTTTCTTTGTTATAGATGAAGCTGACAATGAGAGCCACGGAACTGCGGATATCTATATGGAGGACGACTCCTGGGAGGAGAGAGCATCCAGATGGAACCATGCCATTGCAGACAACCCTGCTTTTACAGAGGCCACTGTGGACAGGACACAGCGCTGTGTTCACAGGGATAAGAACCGCCCCTGCGTGGTGATCTGGTCCATGGGAAACGAATGTGCATATGGATGCACTTTTGAGGCGGCGCTTGCCTGGACAAAGGAATTTGACCATACAAGGCTGACACATTATGAGAGTGCCCGCTATACGGCAAAAGATAAAAAATATGATTATTCCAACATAGATCTGCACAGCCGCATGTACCCGGCCATTGAGGAGATCCATCAGTATTTTGCAGAGAATCCCGACAAGCCCTATGTCATGTGCGAATACTGCCATGCAATGGGCAACGGCCCCGGTGACTTTGAGGACTATTTCCAGGTTGTCCAGCAGTATGACGGCGCTTGCGGCGGCTTTGTTTGGGAATGGTGCGACCATGCCATTTACATGGGCAAGACCATTGAGGGTAAAAAGAAATACGCATACGGCGGCGACCATATGGAATACCCACAGGACGGCAATTTTTGTATGGACGGCCTGGTGTATCCTGACCGCACACCCCACACCGGACTTCGGGAGTTTAAGAATGTACACCGGCCGGCCAGAGTGGTCTCTTTTGACCAGGAGAAAAAAGAGGCAGTGCTGCACAATTACATGGATTATGTAAACTTAAAGGATTACCTCTTTATCACCTACAGCGTAAACTGTGACGGTGCAGTCATTGGGGAGGGATGTATCTGTCCTGACAATATGCCGGATATCAGCGCACACAATGAGGGGGTCATTGGACTTGACTATCAGGTGCCAAAAGCCGGAAAATGTTACCTGAAACTGGAATATCATCTGCAGAACGCAACAAAATTCCTGCCGGAAGGCTTTAAACTGGGCTTTGATGAAGTACAGCTTCAGACAGAGGATATGAGAAACCAGAAGGCAGTGAAGATACTGGAAGTGACAGAGGAATCAGGAGAAACAGGCAAAGAGGCAGGGCAGCCGCCTGTATTCAGTGTAGCCCAGGATGACAGGAACCTGTTTGTGAGCACAGACAAATTCTCCTACACCTATGATAAGCTTACCGGATTATTCTCTGAACTTAGTTATGTAAACTGTAAAGCATTGGAGCGTCCAATGGAATACAACATTTGGAGAGCGCCCACTGACAATGACAGAAACATTAAAAACATCTGGAGAAAGGCAAAATACGACAAGATCGTGGCAAGAGCCTACCGTACGGACTACACGGTCCTGGAGGAGGAAGTGCAGATACACACGGTTCTGTCCGTTTCAGCAGTCATCATCCAGAGAATTCTGGATATTGATGCCACGTGGACTATCCGTGCCAACGGAAGGATTGACGTAAAGCTGGATGTGAGAAAAGATCCGGAATTCCCGGAACTTCCCAGATTCGGCCTTCGCCTGTTCCTGCCCCGTGATATGGCAGACATCACATATTATGGATTGGGCCCTGTGGAAAGCTATCAGGACAAACGAAAAGCCAGCTATCATGATGAGTTCCATGCAAATGTAAAAGACCTGCATGAGGATTATATCCGCCCGCAGGAAAACGGCAGTCATGATGAATGTGATTATGTAAAGGCCGAAGGCAGCAGGATCAGTCTGGCAGCAGTAAGTGCGGACACCTTTGCTTTTAACGCGTCTGTATACACACAGGAAGAGCTTACGGAGAAGGCACATAACTATGAGCTGAACGCTTCTCCTTATACGGTGCTTTGTCTGGATCACCGCCAGAACGGAATCGGTTCCAACAGCTGCGGCCCCAGACTTCTGGAGCAGTACCGCTTTGCTGAAAATGAATTTACCTTTGCAATCAGCCTGCTTCCGGTGGTAAAATAATAAAATAACCGAACATATGAGATGGGGATGCGGACAGCCGCCTCTGCGGGACAGCAGAGGCGGCGGCTGGCAGCCCCATTTTCGTACGCAGCGGAGACTTTGATCTATGGAGGAGGATATTATGTGCAGCAGGATTGAAATGGAAGGCCCTGTTTATAATACACGGGATCTGGGAGGGTATACAGGAAAGGACGGCAGGACCATCAGACCCCGCCGCCTGTTAAGGAGCGGTGCTCTTGGAAAATGTACAGAGCCTGATATCAGGCGGCTGACAGAGGAGTATGGGCTGAAAACAGTGGTGGACTTAAGGACAAACGGTGAGAAGACAGAACTGCCGGACCCGGAGATAAAAGGGGTAGAATTCATACATGATCCTCTTTTAAGCGACGCCATGCTGGGAATCACCAGGGAGGGCCAGGAGCAGGCGGACAGTCTTTCCGCCATGATCCTGGAACTGCTTAAAGAGGCGGAAAACCATCCCAAGGAAAAGATGGAAAAAATTTACCTGGCGCTTGTCTCAGATGACTTTTCCGTCACCGGACTGAAACATTTTTTTGATATCCTTTTAGCTCAAAAAGAAGGGGCTGTCCTCTGGCACTGCTCTGCGGGAAAGGACAGGGTAGGCACAACTGCGGCCCTTCTGCTGACCGCGCTGGGCGTGGACCGGGAGGTGATCATTCAGGACTATCTGCTGACAAACGGATATCTGGAGCCGGAGACAGAGGCCATGATCGCAAAAGTCGCCGCAAAGGTTCCAAATGAGCGCATTCTTAACGGAATCCGCATTTTAAACGGAGCGGAGAGAAGTTACATAGAATCCATGTTTGCCGAGACAGAGAGACAGTGTGGGAGCACAGAGGCATACCTGCAGGAACGGCTGGGACTTACGGATGAGAAAAGAGAGATGCTGAGGGAAATGTATCTGGTGTAGAGGACAGAGAAAAGCAGCAGATGTATGATACCATGTGCTGGGTGAAGCGGTATAGTCAGTCTGCTGCTTTTTTCGTGCAGTTTTAGCAATTCTTACGTATCACCTTGCAGGGGTTTCCCACAGCGACACTGTTATCCGAAATTGATCTTGTCACAACACTTCCCGCGCCGATCACCACATTACTGCCTATAGTTACACCGGGCAGGATCACGGCGCCGCCGCCGATCCACACATTATCGCCTATTATGACAGGAGCAGTCCTGGTCTTGCAGAAAGAGAAACTGCCATCCTCCTTTAACGGACCAAAACGGTCTGCCGCGTTGGTGGGATGAAAGGCAGTGTAAATCTGTACATTGGGGGCGATCAGCGCATTGCTGCCAATTTCAATCCTGTTGTCATCCAGAAAGGTACAATTCATATTCACTTCACAGTTATCTCCGAAGTAAATGTTGTTCCCATAATCTACATAAAAAGGCGCGGTGATCCACAGATTGTCACCCCGGCCGCCCAGAAGACGGTTCAGTATGCAGTCTTTTTCTTCCAGATTCTCGGACGGAAGAGCATTGTACTCCCGAATCAAATTTTTAGCCAGGTGCCATTGTTCTAAAAGCTCAGGGTCCCCGCAGTCATACAGTTCTCCGGCCAGCATTTTTTCGCGTTCTGTCATTTTATTTTCCTCCATAGAGTTGTGCTGTGATGTTTCAGCAGAGAGATGATATTTTCCGTATTTTTAATTATATGTGTTCTATGTATATTATTCAATAAAAAGTCAAGCTCTTTATCTTAATAAAAAAGCCCGTCATTAATCCCGGACAGCACGCCGGATTCTGCCGAAAACGGCTGACAGGAATATTTTACAAATTTATCATTGACAGTTCAAAAACAATCAGTTATAGTATCCATTAATAAGAGGGAGTAGCTGGCGCCGTTGGCGTTTGCGATATCGTCAATCTCGATGGGAGAAATCCCGTCCGTATCGTGATGAAACAGCGAGACTTTTATTGCATGCTTGTTGTGCAGTAAAAGTCTCGCTTTTTTGCGTTACAGGCCATGAAAAACATTGGTCCGGGCAGAGCATACCGGCAAAACGGTATGAAAGAGGTTTTTACAAAGCACACTAGAGATAGGCAGTATGTACCCGTAACCGTACAGATCTGCCGAATAGTTACACGTATCCACATGGAACCGGGGCAGCACATAAAGGTTCCGCAAACAACGTTTGGAGGAGAGCGAATGAAAGAATTTTATCAAATGTCGAGGACAGAGGCGCAGAAAACAATTAACGGAAGTACGCAGCCGCTGACAAACGAACAGATCAAGGCCAACCAGGAGAAATACGGCCCCAATGCTCTGACGGAAGAGAAGAAAAAATCTATTCCACAGATTTTTCTGGAGCAGTATAAGGATTTTCTGGTCATCATATTGGTGGTGGCGGCCATTGTTTCCGGTGTTCTGGGAGAGATGGAAAGTGCCATTGTTATTTTGGTAGTTATCACCATGAACGCCATACTGGGGACAGTGCAGACCGTGAAAGCGGAGCAGTCTCTTGACAGTCTGAAAGCCATGTCAGGGCCGGAGGCAAAGGTTCTGCGAAACGGAGATGTGATAAAGATACCCTCTGACCAGGTCACAGTCGGTGACATTGTTATGCTGGAAGCTGGTGACTATGTACCCGCTGACGGTCGAATCCTGGAAAACGCCAGTCTAAAAGTAGATGAGAGTGCGCTTACAGGTGAGAGCCTGGGTGTGGATAAGACTGAAGATCCCATCGAAGGTGAGGTGCCTCTGGGTGACAGAACCAATATGGTATTCTCGGGAAGTTTTGTCTCCTACGGGCGGGGCTCTTTTCTTGTAACCTCCATCGGTATGGAGACTGAGGTTGGTAAAATTGCCAAACTGCTGAAAACCACATCGGAGAAAAAGACACCGCTGCAGATGAACCTGGACCAGTTTGGCCAGAAACTGTCCATTATAATCCTGATTTTCTGCGGTATTTTGTTTGGAGTCAGCGTTTTCAGGGGAGAATCCTGGGGAGAGGCATTCCTGTTTGCCGTGGCACTTGCTGTAGCAGCTATACCGGAGGCACTCAGTTCGATCGTCACCATTGTTCTTTCCTTCGGAACCCAGAAGATGGCAAGGGAACATGCCATTGTACGGAAGCTTCAGGCAGTGGAAGGGCTGGGAAGTGTATCCATTATCTGCTCAGACAAGACAGGTACCCTGACCCAGAATAAGATGACCGTGGAATATTACTATGTGGAGGGCCGTGAAATCTCCGCAGAAAACATTGACCTGGATGATCCGGCTCAGAAACAGCTCCTCCGCCATAGTATCCTCTGCAATGACTCCACCAACAAAAACGGCGAGGAGATCGGAGACCCCACGGAGACCGCTCTTATCAATCAGGGCGATAAACTGGGACGTCCCGCAGAGGTAGTACGTGACAAATACCCCAGATGCAGTGAGGTGCCCTTTGACAGCGATCGTAAAATGATGTCCACCCTTCATAATTTGAGAGAGGGTGCCACCATGATCACAAAAGGTGCGGTGGATGTTCTTTTAAACCGTGTCTGTTCCATCCAGAAAGATGGTGAGATAGTACCCATTACAGAGGAGGACCGCACTGCCATTGAGAACCAGAACAGGAATTTCTCCGAAAATGGTCTTCGTGTTCTGGCATTTGCTTATAAGAGGGTGGAAGGCGGTAAACAGCTCTGTACGGATGATGAAAAGGATCTGGTATTTTTGGGACTCATCGCTATGATGGATCCGCCCCGTGAGGAGTCAAAGGCGGCGGTTGCGGAATGTATCAGCGCCGGGATCAAACCTATCATGATCACAGGCGACCACAAGGTGACCGCAGCGGCGATCGCAAAACGTATCGGTATTCTGAAGGATGAATCAGAGGCCTGCGAGGGCGCTGTGATCGAGAATATGACGGATGAGGAACTGCAGGACTTCGTGGAAGGCATTTCCGTCTACGCGCGTGTTTCACCGGAACATAAAATCCGCATTGTCAGGGCATGGCAGGAAAAGGGAAATATCGTGTCCATGACAGGGGACGGTGTCAATGACGCTCCGGCTTTAAAACAGGCTAACATCGGTGTGGCTATGGGTATTACGGGAACTGAGGTCTCCAAGGATGCCGCATCCATGGTTCTTACAGATGACAATTTTGCCACGATTGTAAAAGCAGTAGAAAACGGAAGAAATGTCTATAAGAATATAAAAAGCGCTATCCAGTTCCTGCTCTCAGGCAACTTTGCAGGAATCCTTGCAGTTTTATACGCATCCCTTGCGAATCTTCCAGTACCGTTTGCTCCGGTGCATCTGCTGTTTATCAACCTGCTGACAGACAGCCTTCCGGCTATTGCATTGGGACTGGAGCCTCATACAAAAGATGTTATGAAGGAAAAACCCCGTCCCATGAATGAGTCCATACTGACCAGGGATTTTCTCTCCTACATTGGGACAGAAGGTCTTGTGATCGGTATTATGACTATGATCGGCTTCTATATTGGATATCAGCAGAGTACGCTTCTTGCTATGACAATGGCATTCGGAACCCTGTGTACATCCAGGCTGGTTCATGGGTTTAACTGTAAATCAGCAAAACCTGTTTTATTTACAAAGAAATTTTTCAATAATATTTACCTTATCGGTGCATTTGTGTTAGGATTAGTGTTGATCACCTCCGTGCTGATGATTCCGGGACTTCACAAGATTTTCAGCGTGCAGACACTGGATATTGCACAGCTTTTCACAGTGTACGGACTTTCCATTGCCAATCTGCCTGTTATCCAGGCCCTGAAATGGATCCGTTCCAGGATGAAAAAGTAAAGAGGGGAAAAGGAGAGGAGAAGTATGAACCTGAATAAAAAAGATATGAAGAATTTAATGCTTCTGATCCTGTTTGCCGTGGTTGTCTACGTGGGAATACAGAAGGCAGATGTGCTGTTGGTTTTCCTGCGCTTTCTGATAGGGATCGCCTATCCTTTCCTTTTGGGAGCTGCCTTTGCCTTTGTACTGAATGTTCCCATGAGCTTTATGGAAAAGAAACTTTTCGGCAGCGCCGAGAGTAAAGGAAAGATGAAGAAGCTGGGCAGGCCGTTAAGCCTGATCTTGTCACTCATACTGGTTGTGGGCATCGTGCTGGTTGTCATTCTGGTGGTTGTTCCGGAAATGGGGCAGACCTTTATGAGCGTCAGCGCAAGTATAGAGGCTGCCATACCAAGGCTTCAGACTTGGGCTGTGGACACCTTCCACGACAATAAACAGATAGCGGAGTGGATACAGAACCTGGAATTTGACTGGAATTCCATTATTGGAGCCGCAGTTGACTTCCTGAAAAACGGTGCCGGAAATGTTCTCAACTCCACAGTTGCCATGGCCCGAACAGTAGTAAATGTACTTATGAACTTTTTTATCGCTCTTGTATTTGCCGTTTATATTCTTTTGCAGAAGGAGAAGCTGGCAGTTCAGGTCCGAAAAGTTTTCTATGCGTTTCTGTCGGCAAAACTGGTGAAGAAAGTATTGGACGTATGTTCTCTCAGTTACAGGACCTTTGCCAATTTTGTTACAGGGCAGTGCCTGGAGGCTGTGATCCTGGGAACTATGTTTTTCGTATCCATGACACTGCTCCGGTTCCCGTATGCCATGCTGATCGGGATACTGATCGCGTTTACGGCTCTGATCCCTATTTTCGGGGCTTTCATCGGCTGTGTTGTGGGGACTTTTTTGATCCTGGTGGTGGACCCCATGAAGGGGCTGGCATTTATCGTGTTGTTTCTGGTACTGCAGCAGGTTGAGGGCAATCTGATCTATCCTCATGTTGTCGGCAACTCAGTGGGGCTGCCCTCTATCTGGGTGCTGGTGGCAGTGACCGTGGGCGGCAGTTTGATGGGGGTTGTGGGCATGCTGGTCTTCATACCGCTCACCTCCGTAGTCTATGCGCTGTTTCGCCAGACAGTTTACAAGAAGTTGAAGGAGCGGAATATCCATGATATTTGAGACACATGCACATTACGATGACGAGGCGTTTGACAAGGACAGGGACAGCCTGCTTCCTTCCTTGGCAAAGCACGGAATTGAGAAGATCATCAACGTGGGCGCCAGCCTGCGGGGGGTGGCCGATACGGTCAGGCTTACAGAGAAATATCCTTTTGTGTACGGTGCGGTAGGCGTTCACCCCGACGAGATAGGAAGTCTTGATGAGGAGAAAATGAAATGGCTCAGAAGTCTGTGCGACCTTCCAAAGGTGGTAGCCGTGGGAGAAATCGGACTTGATTATTATTGGGACAAGGAACACCATGATATTCAGAAAAAGTGGTTCGTCCGCCAGATGGATCTGGCAAAAGAGACAGAACTTCCCATTATAGTCCACAGCCGTGACGCGGCAAAGGATACGCTGGACATCATGAAAGCCGAGAGAGCAGACAATTTAAAAGGCGTGATCCACTGTTATTCCTACTCAGTGGAACAGGCAAAAGAATACATGAATATGGGTTATTATCTTGGCGTGGGCGGAGTTGTCACCTTCAAGAACGGAAAACGGCTGAAAGATGTGGTGGAATATGCACCGCTGGAATATCTGCTGTTGGAGACAGATGCCCCGTATCTGGCACCGGAGCCGTACAGAAGGCACAGAAACTGTTCGGCCTATCTGACTTATGTGGCGGAAGAGATAGCCAGGATAAAAGGCGTTTCCTATGAAACCGTGGTGGATGTGACCAGGGAAAACGCCGGGAAGCTGTTTGGCATATAATAACAGTAACACGCTTCGCGATGCACACAAAATGCCTCGCGGGATAATATATGTGAACAGTGATCAAGAGGACATTGTAAAAAATGTAATTTACAATGTCCTCTTGATTTTTTGTATACCGATTGGTATAATAATAGGCAGAACAAATGATGGAAATGAAAAAACAAAAGATAGATACAATGCAGAACAGCCGGGAGGCAGTTATGGATAATAAAGAATTGATATTAAAGTCAGCGCTGGATTTGTTTTATGCCAAGGGGTATGACGCTGTGGGCGTCCAGGAAATCGTGGATAAGGCCGGAATTTCCAAGCCAACTTTATATTATTATTTTGGAAGCAAGCTGGGATTGCTGCAGAATCTGCTGGAGACAGGATACCAGGAGTTTGAAAGCAGGCTTATTGATATTGCCAGACCGGGAGAAAGTCTTCCCGGGGTGCTTTATCAGGCAGCAAGGACATTTTTTGACTATGCGGCTTCCAATCAAAAATTCTACTTATTCATGCTGTCTCTGTTTTATTCCGGAAGAGAAAATGAGGCCTATAAAACGGTTTCACCTCTTATTGAGAGGTATTATAAGATCATTGTGAAGATATTTGAGGACGCGTCCTCCCAACTGGGGAACATGCGGGGGCGGCAGGAATTATTTGCCGTGGGTTTTACAGGTGTGCTCAACCATCATATTATGACAGTGAGCTACGGTCTTTCCGAAGATGAAAAATTTGAAATTTCTGATGAGACCACATATGAAATTGTGCATCAGTTTATGTATGGGATATATTCGTAGTCAAGGAATGGCGTTCCTGCATGGTTTGTCTGGGCCTGTTGTTTTTGACAGAGATGGAAAAGGAGGAAATGAAAATGGCAAAATGGTATGAAGAGGCAGTATTTTACCATATGTACCCGATTGGGATGACTGGCGCTCCCAGGGTGAATAAAGACGAAGGCGTTGTACACCGCTTCGCGGAACTGGAAAAATGGCTGCCGCATCTTGCAGACATTAAGGCAACGGCAATCTATATCGGACCGCTGTTTGAGTCCACCACCCACGGTTACGACACCAGAGATTATAAGCTGGTGGATCAGCGGCTTGGGGATAATGAAGATTTTGCCCGGTTTGTGGAAAAGGCACACCAGATGGGAATCAAGGTTGTGGTGGACGGTGTGTTCAATCACACAGGAAGAGAGTTCTTTGCCTTCCGGGATATCCAGGAGAACCGGGAAGGCTCCAGGTACTGCGGATGGTACAAGGGAATCAATTTCGGATGGAACAATCCCTACAATGACGGATTTTCCTATGAGGCATGGAGAAACTGCTTTGAGCTTGTCAATTTGAACCTGCAGAATCCGGAGGTGAAAGGATATCTTTTGGATGTGATCGATTTCTGGATCGATACATTTGATATTGACGGTATCCGTCTGGACTGTGCGGACTGTCTTGACTTTGGATTCATGGAGGATATGCGCAGACGTACTGGGGAGAAAAAGGAAGACTTCTGGCTCATGGGAGAAGTTATCCACGGTGATTACAGCCGCTATATCCAGGACGGACAGAAAATGCTGCACAGCGTTACAAACTATGAGCTTCACAAAGGCATTTATTCCGGACATAATGACCACAATTATTTCGAGATCGCCCATACCATACGAAGAGAATTTGAGGAGAATGGGGGAATCTACAGGGGAATGAAGCTGTATTCCTTTGTTGACAATCACGATGTAGACCGCATTTACAGTAAGATCAACGTGAAGGAGCATATTTTCCCGATCTACACACTGCTGTATACATTACCAGGAATTCCATCCATCTATTACGGATCTGAATGGGGGATCGAGGGAAGCAAAAATAACGGCGGTGATGATGCGCTCAGGCCGGCTGTGGATATTAGTGAAGCGCTGGAAGAGCAGAAAGATTCCAAGATCATGCTTTGGGTCAAAACACTTGGGGAAATGCATGAAAAGTATAAAACCTGTCTTGCAGAGGGCAGATACAGGGAACTGCTGCTGACCAACAGACAGTTGGCATTTATGCGTTTTACTGAGGAAGAAGGCCTGATCACAGCAGTGAACAATGATGAGGAACCGACACAGGTGAGCATCCCGGTGCCAATGGAAAATAAACATTATGTAAATCTTTTAACCCAGGAGGAAGCAGAGCCGGAGAACGGCCGGCTGAATTTTACCATAGAAGCAGCAGGCAGCGTCCTGCTGGAAATCCGTAACAGTACAGAAGACTGAAATATTGCAGTCAGTTGAAATGTTACAGAAATCCTGCAGCAGGATCAAAGTGCTGTAAAATCAGAGGAAAACAAAGGGGAAGGACTTATGGCTAAAGGAAAAACAATGAGGTTCTCGGAGATGGACCGCTATTTATTCGGGGAAGGGACACATTATGAAATCTATAAGCTGATGGGTGCACATCCTACAACACAGCGGGGCAAGGACGGCGTGTATTTCGCCGTCTGGGCTCCTCATGCAGAATCCGTGTCTGTTGTGGGGGATTTCAACAAATGGGATCCCGACAAAAACGTGATGAAATGTGACAACGACATGGGCATTTACCAGCTCTTCGTACCCAAAGTGCGGGAAGGAGATCTGTACAAATTCTGTATCACCACATACAAGGGCAAGCTTCTCTTTAAGGCAGACCCTTATGCCAACTATGCGGAGCACCGTCCGGGCACGGCCTCCTGTGTGTATGATATCTCCAGGTTTAAATGGGGAGACTCCGTCTGGATGAAGAAGCGTCAGGAGTTCAATGAAAAGAAGGATGCCATGTCCATCTATGAACTGCATCCTGGCTCCTGGAAAAAACATCCGTTAAAGGACGGAGATGAGGATGGATTTTACAATTACAGAGAGCTGGCGCATTCCCTGGCTGACTATGTGAAAGAGATGGGGTATACCCATGTGGAACTGATGGGGATTGCAGAGCACCCCTTTGACGGTTCCTGGGGATATCAGGTTACAGGATATTATGCACCCACTTCCAGGTATGGTACCCCTGAGGACTTCCAGTATTTTGTGAATTACATGCATAAAAATAAAATAGGCGTGATCCTTGACTGGGTGCCGGCACATTTTCCGAAGGATGCCCACGGACTGGCTGATTTTGACGGAACCCCTACATATGAGTATGCAGATCCAAGAAAAGGGGAGCATCCGGACTGGGGGACAAAAGTTTTCGATTACGGCAAAAATGAGGTGAAGAACTTCCTGATCGCCAACGCGCTTTTTTGGATACAGGAATATCACATTGACGGGCTTCGTGTGGATGCAGTGGCCTCCATGCTGTATCTGGATTATGGAAGAGAGGCAGGGCAGTGGATACCGAACAAATACGGTGAGAACAAGAACCTGGAAGCGATTGAATTCTTTAAGCACCTGAACTCCGTAGTCCTTGGGAAAAACAAAGGTACTGTCATGATCGCCGAGGAATCCACAGCATGGCCAATGGTGACGGGCAAGCCTGAGGAAGGCGGTCTGGGATTCAGTCTGAAATGGAATATGGGATGGATGCACGATTTTCTGGAATATATGAAGCTTGACCCATATTTCCGCAAATATAATCACCATAAGATGACGTTCTCCATGAGTTACGCCTACAGTGAGAAGTACGTCCTTGTATTGTCTCATGATGAGGTTGTGCATCTGAAGTGCTCTATGATCAACAAGATGCCCGGACTGGGACAGGACAAGTTTGAGAACCTGAAAGCCGGATACAGCTACATGTTCGGACATCCGGGTAAAAAGCTGCTGTTCATGGGACAGGAATTCGGCCAGTTCCAGGAGTGGAGCGAGGCCAGGGAGCTTGACTGGTTCCTGCTGGCAGAACCGGAACATGAGCAGCTTCAGGCTTATGTGAAGGAATTGCTCGCTCTGTATAAGAAGTATCCAGCCCTCTATGCCAATGATGACAATGAGCAGGGATTTGAGTGGATCAATGCGGATGACGCGGCGAGAAGTATATTCAGCTTTATCAGGAAGTCTCCCACAGGAAGGAATAATCTGTTGTTTGTCATCAATTATACACCGGTTGCCAGAGAGGATTATCGGGTTGGGGTGCCTAAGAGAAAGCAGTATAAGCTGATCCTGAACAGCAAAGACCTTAAATTCGGCGGGGATACGCCGGTGGAGCAGACGGTTTATAAGGCTGTGAAGAAAGAATGTGACGGCAGGGATTACTCCTTTGCTTATCCACTTCCGGCATATGGAGTGGCTGTGTTCTTATATTAGAGGATTTGGTTTGGTAATTTATTCAATATAGTATACGGAGATATCCGGGATTCTAACATTTTAAATGTTTGGATCCCGGATTTTTTGTCGTCTGTCTTGCCAAGTCTGTCATTTGTCGGATATTGCCCCATTGTTGATCCAAATATATAAAATAAACACATAAAACATCCGGCGTACATACTCTATAGAATATATTAATATACTCTATAGCGTTGACAAGAAAGACCCGGTAGTTATATAATATTACAAAATACGATAAATTCGTAATTGATGGGAGGAAAAGAAATGAGTAGATGTAAAAAGGCGCTAATGGTTATATTAACTATCTGTCTGACGCTGCTGTTTGCAGTACCGGTGCTGGCAGATGAATCTGACAGTGTCAATGCAGCGCGGAACGGTGTTTTACAGGTAAATCTTGTATATGTGGATAAGAATGGAACTGCATATCCGCTGCAGGGCGGAAGCGGATTTTTGATCAGTGATCAGGTACTGCTGACAAATCAACATGTAGTCCAGATGTCAGAAAAGACAAAACAGGATGCATCTGAGGCATATGGAGTTGACTTTGTTAATGACAATAAGCTGGATATCCGTTTACAGGTAGTGGTGCAGAGAGATGTTGTGATCGATGCAACTGTAAAAAAGAGCAGTGCAGAGATGGACGTGGCTATTGTGGACTTGAGTGAGCCTATCTATGACAGAACACCGCTTAAACTGGGGGATAGTGGGTCTACCACAGAGGCACAGAAGGTATATGCGCTGGGATTTCCGCAGGCAGCAGAACTGGCACAGGATATCAATTATTATACAAATGCTGATGTAACCGTGACAGATGGTATTGTTGCTAAAAAGGTTGAAGTAAACGGTACTCCGTTTTTACAGCATAGTGCAAAATTATCCGGAGGCAACTCCGGAGGGCCGCTTCTTAATGCAGATGGAGTCGTGATTGGAATAAACCAATTCCGAACCAACGGAGACGAGTATTATTATGCAATGGAGATCAATGACATTAAGAAATTGTTGGATGCCATTGGGGTTACATATAGCAGTACAGAAGGTTCTCAAATACCTCCTGATAATAATAGTAATAACAATGAAACGAACAATATCTTAGAAAACAACGAAAGTCAAGAGGTCCCTGAGCCTGAAGAGGAGGCTGATAAGTCATCTCTGGAATCCAAGATAGCAGAAGCCAAAAAAGTAGACGCATCCCAGTACACAGAGGAAAGTATGAAGGTATTCATAGAAAAACTGGAGAAAGCGGAAGGTATAGTAGCAGATAAGGATGTATCTCAAGAGCTGGTGGATCAGACTACAGAGGAACTTAGTGATGCTTTTGGAGATTTGGAAGAACCCGATGGTTTAGGAATCTGGCTTTGGGTCATCGTCGGCGGTGTAGCTGTAGCCATTGTTGTGATCGTGGTAATTATTGTACTTGTTTCTAAAGGAAATAAAAAACATCCGGTACCTGCCAGGAATCTTCCAACCGGCGGAAGTGGTTCAACAGTGCCTCCTCAGCAAACGCCTCCTACAACACCATCAGGATACGGCGGAAATGGTGAAACAAGTGTATTGAATGAAGGTGCAGGAGAGACTACGGTACTTGGAGCAGGAAGCAGCAGCGGAGCATATCTTATCCGCCGTAAAAACAGAGAACGGATCATGCTCACGGGACCTGTATTTACCATTGGAAAAGAGAGAAGAAGAGTTAATTACTGTGTAGATGACAACTCTTCTGTCAGCAGATGCCATGTAAGGATCAGCAGAAAAGGTTCACAGTACATGGTAGCAGACATGAACTCAACAAATTATACCTTTATCAATGGTGTAAAAGTAAACCCGGGTGAGGAAAAACCGTTATCAGACAATGATCTTCTGCGTTTGTCTGATGAAGAGTTTGAATTCCATCTGGGATAAGGATGGGAATGTTATGAATTATATATCTGCTGTCCATACGGACGTTGGAATCAAGAAAAAAACTAATCAGGATTCAATATTTATTGAAACTGCTGCGACAGATTACGGCCAGGTTCTCCTGGGCGTGATCTGTGATGGTATGGGCGGCCTCGCAAAAGGTGAGGTCGCCAGTGCTATATTAATAAAAGCTTTTGCAAAATGGTTTCACATAGAATTTCCAAAACTTCTTTACACAGGGATTGATCCGAATCGTCTCAGGGAGAGCTGGACAAAGCTCATACTCGAGCAGAACAAAATAATAACAGATTACGGACTGGACTGCAACGTAAGCCTGGGTACTACAGTGGTGGCACTTCTTCTGATCGACAACTTATATTACGCAGTCAACGTAGGAGATTCCAGGGTATACCTTATGAAGGAAGATATTCAGCAGATCACAGTGGATCAGACCGTGGTACAGAGAGAGATGGAACTGGGACGCATGACACCGGAGCAGGCCAGAAAAAGTCCTCAGAGAAATGTACTTTTACAGTGTGTTGGTGCCAGCAGTGTCATTGAACCGGACTTTTATGTGGGGGAAGTTATTCCGGATAGTATATTTATGATGTGTTCTGATGGTTTCCGACATGTGATAACCCCGGAAGAGTTTTTCCAGAGATTAAACCCTCAGGTGCTCACCACGCAGGAGATCATGAAAGAAAGCGCAGTCTACTTTACGGAACTGAATAAAAAGAGAAGAGAAGAAGACAACATATCTGTCGCTTTGATTCGCGCATATTAAGGGGGAGCCTATGCTGCAGATAGGATCAGTTGTTGATGGAAAATATAAGATACTGAATAAGATCGGTCAGGGTGGAATGAGTATTGTTTACCTGGCCATGAATGAGAGAGCAAACAAACAGTGGGCGATCAAAGAGGTACGTAAAGATGGTGTCCAGAACTTTGAGGTAGTAAAGCAGGGGCTGATCGTTGAGACTGACCTGCTGAAAAAACTAAACCATTCCAATCTCCCAAGTATTATCGATGTTATTGACGGGGATGGCACCTTTCTGATCGTTATGGATTACATAGAGGGAAGAACGCTGAGCAGTATTCTGAAAGAGTACGGTGCCCAGGCCCAGGAAGATGTCATAGAGTGGGCAAAGCAGTTGTGCGATGTTTTAGGATATCTGCATTCCAGAAAACCTCCTATTATTTACAGAGATATGAAACCTTCCAATGTAATGCTGAAGCCGGACGGGAAGGTAATGCTGATAGACTTTGGAACGGCCAGGGAATTCAAGGAGAGCAGTGTGGCAGATACCACATGCCTGGGTACCCAGGGATACGCAGCGCCGGAACAGTATGGAGGCCATGGGCAGACAGATGCCAGAACTGACATTTATTGTCTGGGAGCGACACTTTACCATCTTCTCACAGGGCATAATCCCAGTGAACCGCCCTATGAGATGTATCCCATACGCACCTGGAATCCAGCTCTTTCTTCCGGCCTGGAAGAGATTGTCCTGAAGTGCACACAGAAGAATCCGGAGGACAGATACCAGTCCTGCGCGGAGCTTATGTATGCATTGGAGCATTATAATGAATTAGATATTGAATTCAGAAAGAAACAGAATAAAAAGTGGATTTCCTTTTTAGTTACAGCGTCTCTGACTTTAGTGACCGGTATGGGCGCGGTGGGATTTAAGACAGCGGAGAACAAGGTAACTGCCAGTACGTATGAGTCCTATATGAGGGAGGCTGAGGCGCTGGAGACAACAGATGCACAGCAGTGTATGGAATACTATGAAAACGCAATACGCCTGAACCCATCAAAGGGAGACGCGTATGAGAAGCTTTTGGATTATTTTCTCTGGAAGCATAATGACTCATCTGATTTTTCCCAGGGGCAGGCTGCGGCCTGTGAATTTACAGAGGATGAAGAACAGGAAATCCGTAAAATGCTGGGTATAACAGGTGATACAAATCGAAGCAATGAAGAGTATCTGGAAAACGATACAAAGGCATATAACAAATTCGCTTTTGAGCTGGGAAAGGCCTATTACTATTCCTATAACGGAGTTGGCAACAAAGCGGCATCCAAGAAATGGCTCGGCATAGCTGCGGAGGCGGAACCCACAGATGAGCTAAACGCAAAAAATATAGAGCGGGCGAAGAACTTATACAAGATAGCCAGTTATTATGACAGCCTTGGAGTCCGTAACCAGGCTGGCGATTCCATGGTATCATACTCTGATTACTGGCTGGATCTGACCCGGATGGTGGAAGAGGAGACGGGAGATTCCGATAACATTCTGAATACATTACAGCTTTATAAAGAGATGACATCCCAGATTTTTTCCAATGCCAATAATTTTAAAGAGGCAGGTATCACAAAGGAACAGATGCTGACCCAGTTGGAGAATATCGAAAAATGGATAGATGATCTGCATATCAACAAGGGAGATGCCAATGCGTCCTTTGAGGAAGAATTGAAGAAGGCAATTATAAAAAATATGGAGCTGGCAAAAGACAATGTAAAGGCAGCCTTTAATATGGGTAATATCGGACTGGCAGAGGAGGGAGGCGCATCAGATGGAGCAGATACAGCAGCAAATACAACTGTTTCATAACCTTTTTCTGGTATGCATGGGGCTGTGCATCTTCTTTTTGGTCTTAAGCGTCATGCTTTTCTTTAAATTTGACATCAGGAATATATTTAATGTCCGCACAGGACGTTCGGTAAAAAAGACCATCAAAGAGATGGAAGAAGTCAACGCGCGGACAGGACAGCTCAGAAGAACCTCCCCATCCGCAGGAACCAGCAAACGTTTGAATAAAGTCAGAAAAGTGGATCTTCAGGACGTGGTACAGAACCCAAAGACTTCCTCAAATCTGGCCTCGGGTCAGGATTCTACGGAAGTTCTGACAGAAAGCACAGGAGGGTATACACTGGAAGCTGCTCAGGCGGACGTGGATGAGCGTTACGGAAGGTTTGAGATCATTGCCGGCGTTATGCTGATCCATACTGAAGAAGCTGTTTGAGCTGAGTAGATAATCTGGCTGGTCTCTGCATCTGCGGGGTAGTTACAGATCAAGAAGGTGAGATATGGAAAGACAACAGATGAAAAAAAAGTTATGGATATCTGCAGGCTGCTTCGCTCTTACATCTTTGGCAGTTTTGCTTACACCTCTTTCCGGAGATGAGGGGATGAAAAAAGCAGTGGGATATCTGATCGGTGTTTTATTTTGGCTGGGAATTGCAGGAGGGAGTTTCCTGTATTTCTGGTTATATAGAGAAGAAAGCAAAACCCTGAAAAAATCCATACCCAAAGGGAAAATACCCTTTGGATTTCGGTTTTTTAGCAACAGGTTTGCAGCAGTTTGGGACGGGATTCTGATGGTAACCCTATGTCTGAATATTTATTGTATTCGTACTCTTGGTGTAAACCAAATACTTGAACTTGCAGCTTTATTCTTATTTACCACTTCCGTGTTTATGCATTTTCTGTTAAACGGAAGAGTGTTTCAATATATAACGCAAAACAAAGGAAAAGGAGTGCAGGAAAAATGAGAGGGAAAAGAAAATTAAGGGAAAGGCTGATGGCATTCGTGACAGTGTTTGCTATGATCGCCGGGATGGTGATGGAACCTGTCAATGTCAGTGCCCTGCCAGAAGAACTGGTAGGAGCCCAGAGTGTGGCCCAGACAGCGGCAGATGAATCTCAGCAGATACCTGCAGAGACAGAAAAACCTCCCGCCGACAGCGGGGATGGCAACGAAGTAAACCCGCCCGCACCATCCGTGACAAAAATTGTAGTAAGCGGTGAGGTATTGTGCGGTGAAAACGCAGTGGACGGCGCAAAAATTTCAATTGGTGAGAGCGTCGTATACACAACTACAGACGGAACCTTCTCCTGTGAGGTGGGGGCAGATCAGAGTTATGCGGTGAAAATTGAAAAAGAAGGGTTTATGACTAAAGAATTTTCTGTGAACGCAGAAGAGGGGAATATCAACCTTGATAGCAGTCAATTGGAACTTGCGGATATTGTATTGGACAAGGAAAGCGTAAGCGCGGCGGTTGATAGTTCAGACAATATTACCATTGTAAATCGTGTCAGTTATGCATCCTATAGCTGGACAATATTGGATGAATCTGTTGCCACAGTGACAGAGGGCATGGTAACAGGTGTGAGCAGCGGCAGCACTACAGGAACTGTTACGATGAATACACCATATGGAGTGATGCATAAGAATTTTGCGGTTGGCATAAATATGGCTGTTCCGAATATGACATTTTCCATTGACCCTGTAGGTGGCGTGGATATCCAAAATATAAACCTCACTGCACAGATCACTTTGGGAACAGGAACTGTTAAATTTTACTGTGACAATAACCTGATAGGAGAAGTGTCCGTTGAGAATAATATAGCACAAATGTCTTATACTCTCCCGGGCAATGGAAAACATACCTTTAAGGCAGAGTATTCTGGCGTGGAGGGAAAGTATACTGCAGTCAGCAAAGAGATAGGAGATGCGGTTTATAAAGGCAGCCAGGAAATTGCATTTTCAGCCCATGCACCACAAAATATTGTATATGGTGATGAGTTCAGTATATCAGTAGATACAGATGCTTTTGAAGGCAGGGAGGAAAATCCTGTTTATACTATAGCAGTAGAAGGTCAATGCCTAAAGATAAATGAAAACAATGGTTCTTCTGCCAAGATTGAAGCTATAAAGACAGGAGAGGAAAAGATCATAGTTACAAGACAGGAGACAGAATCCTGGACAGAGTCAACAAAAATGATCAGTGTCAACATTGGAAAAAAACAAATCTATGTGGATCAGGATAACAGTAAGCTGGAAATAGAGAAAACATATGATATGGAAGACACGTTCCATTTGGCATTGAATGGCAGCACAAAACAATTACTGTTTAAAGATGAAAAGGGAAGCTCTGTAGACGCTGATGTTAAGAGCGTACAGGTAAAGATCCAACAGAAAGACGCAGGAGAATATAAAGCAGAAGACAACGTGACAGTTACAGTTGAAAATATCACACTGCAGGACACAGTCACGGATAATTACAAGATTATGTGGCCGGATGAAACAAGAGACCTCAAGGCTGATATAACAATTAAACCAAGAGGCATTGACCTTGAGGTTATTCCAAAGGACCTGTCGAATACGAATGGATTTGTTACAAGACAGTATGGCAGATCAGGGGCACCGTTTATGAATGGAAATGAAGAGGCGAAATTTACTGTTCAGGTACGGGAAAATCCTCAAATGCCTGTTTTGGAAAAGGATAAAGAGACAATAAAAAAATGGACTGAGGGACTGAATGTAAAGGATATAACAAAAGATGATACCCTTGTTTCAGATATACCTTATGATGCCATTGCACCTGATCTCGAAACGGATAAAGGGCTGGTTGATAAAGACAATGTTATTCAAGACTGTAAAAACTATAAAGTTAATGAAAAAACATACAATTATCCGCTGAAGATCATACCTATGGATATAGAAGGGTTTGATGATTTTAGCAAGTATATTCAATTTGATCACGCATATGTTGATGCAGATAACAATATATGGATAAGAGGCGGTCTGAAAGGCGAGGAATACAAGAGCTTCGGGGCGTCTGTGTCTTTAGTACCTGACACGCATTTATATACCGGCATCATATTGGAAGCAGGTGAAAATACAAGAATAGCAGATGACAATATTATCATTCCGGAGCCGGAAGATGCGGCTGCGGCTTCTGTGCTGGTAACTCTGTGCAGCAGTGCGGAAGACGGTCAATCTATAAAGTGCAGCGTTCCATTTAAAGTGGATCTGAAGGTTGACGCAGAGGCACCAGTTGTAAAATTTGGGGATATAGAGGAAAAATCTACAAGCCTTGGCACGGCGGTCAAAGATATTCTTTTCGGTTTATTCGGAAAGACAAAAGGTGAAGAAAGTACCACATTCAGCCAATCATTTTCTATAAAAGATGATGGTGTGGGTATGGAAAAGGACGGAAGATGGGAATATACCAAATTTTATCTGGATGGTATCTCAGCAAGTGAGGAAGAACTGCAGTCCTATATTGATGAAGATAAGGTCAAATGGGACAAAATGGGAGAGAATGACATTAATACTCAAGGATGCATTTCTTTCCAGGGTGATAAAGAGGGGCACTGCATACTTGCTGTAAAAGCTTATGACCAGCTGGGAAATAACAGGATATATTGTTCCAACGGCATGGTATTGGAAGATAATAAACCTGTTGTATATATCAAAGACAGTATCCCTGATTTTTATAATATAAAGGATAAGGGAACAGATATTACTTATAACGTAGTCATAGCAGATGTGGTTAAAGGCGAAACACCAGAAACCATCAGCTCAGGAATAAAATGTTTAAAATACAGGGTTTATAAAAAGGATAATGGAAAAGAGGTAATTTTACAGGAGCAAAAGATCACAAACCTTAGTAAAAAAGAATATAGCTGGGATGATCTAAATATAGAAAACGATGTAAACTACGTAAAAATGGAAACGGAATGTCATTTTCATGTAACAGATGAATATGATTCGAATTTTGTGTATTTTGAAGCGATTGCTGTGGATAATGCAGGAAATGAACGACCATTTGAGCAACAGCTAAAGTTTGACTTTACTTTACCGGACATAGATGTGGAATTTGCTCAGGGAGAAGGGACAGAAGTTTATAAATACCCTGATGGCCCTGAATACTATGACGGAGAATGCATAGCTGAAGTTACCTTCAGTGACTTAAATCTTCTAAAAGAAAATAAAAAGGATAGACTGAAAATTTATGTACAGACAGGGGATGAAGAGGGCCCCGGGGAATTCGATTTATTAAACCAGGATGATATAAACAAACTGAAGGAATCAGGAATAAGAGCAGAAGAAGTAGTATCTGAAATGGACAAGGATAATATGGCAGCAGAGACTCAAATAACAGAAAGGAAATTCCGCTTTGTTTTTGAGGGAGATGGACATTTTAAAAATATTAAATTTGAAGCTGCAGATGAAGCCGGAAATATAAATGATAAGAACCTGGAACGGGATTTTGTTATTGATAAGACAGATCCTGATATGGATATTTACTATAATGTCAACGGCGAAAAGGTTCAGGGTCCAATATCAGACAGGTATTATACAAATGCTCAGGCTGTTACGCTGAACATTGATATAACAGAGGAGAACTTCAGCAGCGGCGATGATGTTAAGATCGAACTTAAATCCTTTGATGGGGATAATAGTGAGATAACAGATCTGCCGGAAAAAAACGGTATTGAGAATATTGAGAATTGGACGAAAATCACACAGGATGACAAGGTTTACTGGCATTACGAATTTGTCTATACAGAGGAGGCAAAGTATACACACAGCATAAAATATACAGATCTTGCGGGACATAAAGCTGAACTGAAGAAGAGTCTGATCACAATTGACAGGATGAGCCCTAAGGGAACGATCACTGTCAGAGATGAACCGTTATGGGCAGATCTGCTGGACAGTATCACTTTCGGAGGCTTTACAAGATTTTTTAACTGTCCGGTCAAGGTTGGATTTACCGGTGAAGACAGCTTGTCACCTATAGAAAAATTTCAATATGTAAAATTGGCTGATCCATATGAAGGAGATATAGAATCATACTCTAAATGGAAGGATATCCCTACAGGTGAAGAAGGCTTATCAGAGCTCATGAAGTTGAGCGGTGAGCTGTCTTTAGAACCTAACCAGCAATTTGTTATATATGCAAGGATCATAGACAGGGCTGGTAATGCCAGATATCTCAAAACCACTCATGGGGTAGTGCTGGATAAAGAGGATCCAAAGGTTTCTATAAAAATCATGAATGAGAAACCGGCAAAAAATGGGATATACGCGGAAGATCTGAAACTGCAATTCGAAGCAGAAGATCCAAAAGTGGGTGATACATATTCAGGTTTAAAAAGAGTATGGTATACGATCAATGGATCGGAGGAAAGAACGCTTATAGATAATAGCCAGAATCCGGAACAGGGTCATCAGACCTTCTCCGGGACAGATATAATATCTGCTGAAAAATATAACAGTAACAATGTTCAGATCCAGATGTTTGCACAGGATTTTTCAGATAATGAAGGCAAGAGCGATATCTTCCCAATAAAAATAGATGTAACAAAACCTGTAGTGGATATAAAGTATTCATCTGACGTAGAACCGAAATATAAGTTTTATTATAAGCAGCCGCGCACAGCTGAGATCACCATAAAAGAGAGAAATCTTGATGTGGAGGATGCAGACAGTGTGTTCTTTACTCTGAAAAGAAAGGGAGAGAAGGAAGAGTCTGTTTATAGTCTGAGCAAATTAGTAAAACTGCCTGGCATCAAACTGCTTGGTATCATTGATTCAGAGAAAGATGTCAGTGAAGCGTTAAGAACAGATGAGAGAACTACTACTATAACAATTGAATTTAATGGCGATAATGATTATACCTTTGATGCCCACTGCAGAGATCTGGGAGGATTGCTGGATGAGAACGGCGACAGCAAACAGGAACGCTTTATTGTTGATAAGACAGAACCGAATATAGAAGTCGAATTCAATAATGGAAGCGAAACAAAGGAATATCGTTATGACACGGAAAAATCTGTTTATTACGATGGAAAACGCACAGTTAAAGTTACTTATAGTGATTGGAATTTATTGATGGGCGATGCAGCTGATGCATTAAATTTCCATATGAGGACAGAAGATACCGGAATTGATCAGACATATAATCTGTTAAATGAGAAAGATGTTGAGACATTGAGAAATATGACATCATCTCTGGGAAAAAAAGACAAAATATTTGACAGCGTTACAATCGGAAAAACAAAAATTGATGAAAATGAGGTCATGTCCAAAACCATTACCTTGGTATTTAACGGAGATGAGCATTACAGCAATATAAGTTTTGATTGTACAGATATACCGGGGAATCCTGCTGTCAAAACCTCCGCGGAAGACTTTATCATTGATAAGACAGCACCTGTTATGAAAGTAACTTATAACATTGACGGCCAAAAGATGAATGGGCCTATCACTGAAAGAACTTATACAAATGCAGGGCAGATATCCATGAAAGTTGAGATCGCAGAGAGGAATTTCAAGAAGAGTGATGATTCTGTCGATGTGGTGAATAATTCCAATTCTCAATATAATGATGCGATTACAAACCTTCCTGAAAATAAAGGTATAGAAAGAGGAGAAAAATGGAAGGGAAGCGGCAACAGCAGTAAATTACAGTGGACATATGATTTTAGTTACACAGAGGAGGCGAAGTACACGCAGTCTCTCACTTATACGGATCTGGCCGGCCATGTGGTAAAAATGGAGGGAAGTCAGTTTACTATAGACAGAACAGACCCGGAAGGAACGATCAGTGTGAGGGATGAACCATTATGGGAAAAAATATTAAACAGTATAACATTTAATGGTTTCAGAAGATTTTACAATGAGCCGATTAATGTTGATTTCTCAGGAAACGACAGCATATCACCCATAGAGCCAATACAGTATGCAACATTTACAGATGTCTATGATGATATCCGGTCATATGATGCATGGTCAGAGATTGCGCCGGCAGTAAATGAAAGGACAGTTACTGCGGGAAGACTGTCAATGGGACCAGACCAACAGTTTATCGTGTATGCAAAAATAACAGATAAAGCAGGTAATGTTACATATCTGAATACAGTTGAGGGTACTGTGCTGGATGACAGAAGTCCTGAACCTAAGATAACCATCACGAATCTGAGTCAGGCCCAGAATGGCATCTTTAGCGGAGATGTGCAGCTGCAGATCGATGTAGAAGATCCAACATCAGGAGACACGTATTCAGGACTGGAAAAAGTCTGGTACACCATAAATACGACAGGCAATGTATCTGTGGATACAAAGCAAGTCATTTTGGATAACAGCGATAACAAAGTACAGAGCCATAAGACATTTAGTTATATTCTTCCGATCGAGGCAGAGATTTACAACAGTAATGATGTACAAGTTCGGGTATTCGCAAGCGATTTTGCCGGAAACGAGGCAGTGAGTGAGGTTACGCAGTTAAAGATAGATAAGACCAATCCCGTGATCTCAGTCTCCTGGGATCTTAATGACCCATTGAACGGGAGATACTACAAAGATACCCGCACAGCCACTGTTACAGTTCGTGAGCGTAATTTTGACCCCAACAATGTACGATTCACGATAACCAATACAGATGGTTCACCGGCATCGATCGGTGAATGGAGTGTGGACAGTGCAGGCGTATCTGATGATGCGGTAAATACCTGTCAGGTATCCTTCCCGTCAGATGGTGATTATACTTTTACATTCGGCTGTACAGACCTTGCAGGCAACAGCGCAGAGTACGGGCAGACAGATGAGTTTACCATTGACAAGACGGTTCCTGTCATCACAGTTTCCTATGACAATAACAATGCCAAAAACGGAAATTACTACAAAGAGGCCAGAACTGCCACAGTCAGCGTTAAAGAACATAATTTCAACGCATCGGAAGTAAAAACAGCTATCACAGCCAGTCTTCTGGGACAGGGGATCACTGCACCGTCCGTAGGCGGATTCTCCAATAACGGAGATGTTCATGAAGCCACAATAAAATATGAGGCGGACGGTGATTATACCTTTGATGTGGATTATACGGACATGGCAGGCAATGCTGCAGCAGATTATACTCCGGAGAGATTTACTGTGGACCGCACGGCCCCGGAGGTTGAGATCTTCGATGTAAAAGACAAATCGGCAAACAACGACGTGGTTGCTCCTGGCGTAAAGTATTCGGATAACAACTATGACAAGAAGAACGTGAGCATCAAGATCGAGGGGTCCAACAATGGATCAGTGGACATTGGCAAGGTGGTAAGTGCCATCAACAATGGTGAGAGCATCAAGCTCAATGACTTCCCACGGGAAGAGAAGATGGATGACCTGTATAAGCTGACAGCAAAAGTCACGGACAAGGCAGGTAATGCAACAGAGAAATCCATCCTGTTTTCAGTAAACCGCTACGGTTCTGTATATGTACTTGACAATGATACAAAAGACTGGCTGAGGACTGACGGTGAAGAATACACATACATTAACCAGGAAAGAGAACTGGGAATCATGGAATACAACGTGGATGAGGTGGATGTGAGCAAGATCACCTCAAACCGAGATGGAGAACTTACCAATCTGAAGGAAAATACGGATTATACAGTCAAGAAATCCGGAAGTGAAGTACAGTGGAAGGAATACTACTACAAGCTGGCAGCAGACAACTTCAGTGAAGAAGGAAATTATACAGTCACCCTGTATTCTGAAGACAAGGCAAAAAACAGCATGAACAATGAAAGTGTCAAGAAGACAGGAAAGAAGCTGCCCCTGGAATTCACTGTGGATAAGACAGCACCTACTGTTGTGGTCTCCGGCGTGGAAGACGGCGGACAGTACAGAGCATCCAACCGCAGCATGACAGTTGATGCCAAAGATAATATAGCCTTAAAAGAGGTGAGCATCACCATCGACGGCGAGAAGAAAACTTACCGGGACGAGGAATTAAGAGATTTAAACGGTGTTATTAAAACACAGATCAACAGTGCCAATAAATGGCAGAGCCTGGAGATCACTGCTCAGGATGCAGCTGGAAATATTCTGGGACAGAAGAAAGCCGGTGAGAAAGTCCAGCCGCTGGTCATGGCAGTATTGGTAACACCAAATATAGTTGTGCAGTACTACATGAACAAGCCGGTATTTTTCGGTTCGCTGGGATTCCTGGTGGCACTGGCAGCTGTGATCATAGTGATCGTTATGAGACGGAAACAGCAGAACAGATAAGAGAGCAACATACATTTAAGAAAGACCTGAGCGAGGAGGCTGCTGCAGAATTAAATGCAACAGCCTCTTTTTGCAGATTGGGAAGGGGGATGGGCCATGTTCTATGGTGGAGAGGTGCTTGACAATACTTATCAGATCATAAAAGAAATTGGTAAGGGCGGAACCGGTGTCGTATATCTGGCCTATCACCTGCGGCTGCAAAAATATGTTGTAGTAAAGAAAATACATGATAATTTTGTTGGGAAGATCAATGTCCGCACAGAGGTGGATATACTGAAAAGCCTCCGTCACACAGGGCTTCCCCAGGTATATGACTTCTTTCAGCTCAATACAGAAGTATACACGGTAATGGAACATATCCAGGGATATGACCTACAGCATTATCTGGATGAAGGCTGTGAATTTGAGGAAAAAGACTTGATACGCTGGCTTTTGCAGCTCTGTGATGTACTGGAATATCTGCACGGAAGAGTGCCGCCAGTGCTTCACAGTGACATTAAGCCGGGAAATATTATGATAACCCCGGAGGGGAATATCTGTCTGATAGACTTTAATATCTCTCTGGACAGCAGAGAAAAAGTTGATGTACGGGGCATGAGCAAATGGTATGCAGCTCCGGAACAGATAGAGAAAGCAGTGCGTCAGAAGGCCGGAGAGGACACCCGGTATATAGTTTTGGATGGGCGCATGGATATATACAGTCTGGGAGCTACCTTTTACAGGATGATGACAGGGCGGCTTCCTGTACAGGACAGCCGGGAATTTGTCCCTGTGACGGCCATGGAGCTGCCTTACAGCCAGGCTTTGAAAACGATCGTGGGAAAGGCCATGGAGTGGGATATCAGGAAACGCTATCCCAGTGCATCAGCCATGCATAAAGCACTTCTTCACATTTACAGATCTGACAGTGCGTATAGGAAGCTGCGCATTCTGAATATATGTTTGTACACCGGATGCGGCCTTTTGTTTCTTTCGGGTATATGGGGCATGGCCTACGGATGGAAAGAGATGTGCAGAGGGGCTTATGAAAGTGATCATGCAGAATTTTATTCTGCCTGTGAAAACTATGACAATGAAAAAATCATATCTACAGGAATTGATATGCTGAATAATAAAAAATACAGTTCCATATTGGAAAAAGACCATCAGGAGAAAGCCGAAATCCTTTATGAACTGGGGAATGCAAATTTTGAACAGGAACAATACGAGATTGCCGCTGACTATTATGAGGAGGCCAGAACAGAGGACCCCGGTAAATCGGTTTATTACAGGGATGAGGCTGTGGCAAGGGCAAGGGACGGAGATATATATCAGGCATCCTATGTGCTGGAACAGGCCGCAGTGCGGAAAATGGAAGATGAAGATATCCTTCTGGCTAAACAGGAGATCGCATACCAGAAAGGGAAGTACAGCGAAGTGACAGAAATAGGGGAAGGGCTTGCGGATACAGGAAAAACAGAGATTGCAGGGAGAAGTGCCCTGCTTGCGGCAGCTGCTTTTGAAAAGAAGGGAGATATGGAAAACCAGCTTTTGTACCTGGAAAAAGCTTATGAGGCAGGAGGAGGCATCCGCTGCCTGCGGCAGATCGGACAGACCTGCCTGAAACTTGCGCAGCAGCAGAAGCAGAGCAGATACTATAAAGAATATCTGAAAAAGGCAGAGACATGTTATGCTCGTCTCCAGGAAAGTCCGCTTCCATCTTTTACAGATTCCCTGAATCTGGCTATTGTATGGGAACTGGAAGGGGAATATAAGAAAAGCTATGATATGCTGAAAACTCTGACCATATCAAACCCGGATTCCTACATGGTATACATGCATCTATCTTATATCTGCTGCAGGCAGGAGGAACAGAAAAGAGCAGATTTGAGAGACTTTGGAGAAGCAGAAAAATTCTATGAAAAGGCTAAAGCACTCTACCGTTTCAGTAAAGAACAGGAGGACAGTGCCATGGAAGATCTGGAAAACATCATAGAGCAGATGACTGGACATTAGAATAACACATAGTGAGAAAAGAGGAGAAGGTATGAATGGGGAAATTTATTTTGCAGCAGGCTGTGTGGTGACCATAATCTCAGTATTGTTGTTTGCCGTGGGAAAGACAGTGCTTTTTTTAAAAAAGAAAGAACTGATCCGGGAATTCAGAAAAATCTATGAATGGGAGGAGAATGTATGAGATGTCCAAATTGTCATTCTATTGTTGGCGACAGTTGGGGAGTCTGCAGGTACTGCGGATTTGATGTGGGCAGATATATGGAGGAGATGGGGGCGGACAGTATGCGGACAGAATTTTCCGGGATCAAGGGCAGAGATGATAAGGACACGGTCTTTACCCATGAAGATTTCCGCTATTACAAGGCTGCCTACAACAGAGAACGGAGACGTAATGACAGGTATCGGCGGAATATCTATATAGGGCTGTTGTGCGCTGCTCTGTGTCTGAATCTGATCCAGCTTGTGATCATTATAGTAACTAATTTGTAAGAAAGACGGGGGAAACAGCATGAGAAACAAAAAGAGAAATATCATATTGTTTGTGATTTTAGGAATACTCTTTCTGGTTTTGGCAGTTACAGGAGTATTTTTGATAAAAAATACTACAGAGAAAAAGGCATACAGGGCGCATATGGATGAGGGACAGAAGTATCTGGAAGAAATGAAATATGAAGAGGCAGTGGCTTCTTTTGAATTTGCCATTGATAAAAATCCTCAATCAGAAAATGCCTATATCGGTATTTTCCAGGCCAGAGACGCTCAGGGGGAATATCTGTTGGCAACGGAAATCCTCCAACAGGGGTATGCCAATACCAGGAGTGACAGGATTGACTTACTTTTGACCAATTACCTGGAAAAACACCCTTTGGGAAACGGAGATGACCAGACTGCCGAGACAGCAGGAGAGATTGATATGCTGGCAGAGGAATCTGTGAATGTTACGATCAATACGGCATTTATACAGAAAATAGAGAACTATACATATCAGGATTATCAGAGAGAATTTGGAAACTGTGTATCCCATGAGATGAAGAGTGGAGTTCTGGAAGTAAAACACGAAAAGCTGGCAGGAACATTTTATTACAGTGATGTAAAAGGGGAAGACAACTCCATTGACGTAAAGAGTAATTTTCCATACAAGGAGGCGAAGCCCTCCTATATACGTCTGGATAATATAGAGCTGTTATTCAGAAATTTTGATTCAGGCATTACATATGCCCGGCTCAGGGAGATAGCAGGAGGTCAGGTGGAATGTACAGATAACGAAGAACAGGGCACTGCTATTGTAAAATTCAGTTACAAAAAGTGTGTTGTCCAGATAGAGTCTGACGGAGATGGGAATATCATCAAGAGTGCCGCATGGAATAAGATCGTTCCGCCAAGGCCTGATAAAGAAGACGAAAAGGGTATATACCAGGGTGTCATTGTAGATGCCACCACAGGACAGGGGCTGGAAGGGGCTGATGTGAGATTCATATCCAGGGACAGGAGCCAGGAAACTGTCATAGTCCGGTCAGACCGTGAAGGGGCCTATGAAGCAGAACTGCCTGAAGGCATATATGACGTGGAGATCAGCAAGGACGGATTTATTCAGGACGGATTTGACCTGGAGATAAAGGCAGAGGAACAGCAGAGCGGGGATTCTTTCCCCCTGTCACCGGAACTGGAGCAGGGAGAGATCAGAATCGTGCTTACCTGGGGCGCATATCCCACAGATTTAGATTCCCACCTGGACGGGACCACTGCTGACAACCAAAACGTGTATGTCTATTTTGCAAGAAGTGTCAGTCAGTACGGGAACAGAATGCTGGCAGAACTGGATGTGGATGACAGGAATGGATACGGTCCAGAGACAACTACCATTTATGCGGATGGCAGCTATCGTTTCCGGGTAAATGATTTTACAAATTCTGGAGATATAGCTGAATCAGGCGCTGAGGTGAAAATCTATCTTCCGGGCCAGGCACAGCCGACGGTCTTTACAGTACCCGATGGAGAGGGAAACTGGTGGGATGTATGCTGGATTGAAAACGGTAAGATCACCCCGATCAACTCAATTGGTGAGAACTATTAAATTTATCATGACAGGAAGCAGGGTGATGGCATGTATGCGGCAGTGACCATTATGGCAGTTTTGACGCTTCTGGCTGCAGGGCTGGCAGCGACAGTCAGGAAGATCATACACGACAGGGAAATACATAAATATTATGAAGCAGCGCGCAGGATCATACAGGAAGAACACTTGAATTATGCCATAAAAAATCCCCTGAACGGCCACGGGGAGAGACCACAGATGCAGAAGATCATGCTATGTCTGAAAACAGAAAATAACAGAAAAAACAGTTATGTTTTTGACCCGGAAAAGGGGATCCATATTGGAAGAGACAGTGAAAAAAATGAAATCTGCCTTCAGGACGTAACAGTATCGGGGGAACACTGCAGGATTTTTCTGTATCAGGATCAGATTTATCTGCAGGACTGTATGTCTGCCAATGGGACTTTTTTAAAAAAAGGCATCCGCAGACCCCATGTTCTTCATGGAAATGCAGAAGTTCTCCGCAGTAAGGACAGGATATATGTGGGAAATACGGTGTTCAGGACCATTATTTTCTACTGTGACATGCTTACAGCATAAAGGCAGGGTAAAGATATGATAGTGATTGTATATAATTCAGGGGTTTACAGAGAGTATCTCCTCCCCAATATAACCAATGCGGATCATACATTAAATCTGGAAAAGACATCTCTGGGGCTGGCAAGAGATATTGAGGTTATGATGGAGGTCAGTGCCGACACATGGAAGCTTTTGGCAGGGAAGGGGTATACCGTCAGCCATAAACAGAAGATACTGACCGAGAAGATCATCAGGGATGGGGACATTATTGATCTGACCACACGGGCAGGCGAAGTTATGCAGCTCATCATAACAGAGGATGAGTTTGATTTCCCTGTTATGCGGAAATTTGATATCAGCGGTGAGAGCTATATCACAGTGGGGAAAAATGAGGACAACAGCATCATCTATAATTTTCAGCATCTGATATCAGGCTGCCACGGCATCATAGAGAGAAGAGACGGAAATTTTTATATTCAGGATACCAGTGCCAACGGAATTTTTTATAAGTACAGGAGAATTACAGGAAATAAAAAACTGGAGTTTGGGGACTGTATAAATATTTTCGGCCTGAAGATCCTGTATCTTGAGAATATCCTGGCAGTGGGAACCTGTTATGGAGAGTTTAGGATCAAGGAAAACAGTTTAAGTCCGTATGCAGAGACAGGCTGCAAGTCAACAGATGAAACAGCTAAGTCCCGGGCTGTGCCGGAAATCAGTACAGGAAGGAGTGTGCGAAGGGCCCCGGTGCGGTATTTTAACCGTTCGCCCAGGAATATACCATCTGTTGCCATAGAACCTGTGGAGATTGAAGCACCTCCAAGTCCCCGTATGGCAAAAGAAAGACCTGTTTTTCTCACTATCGGGCCTGCGTTCACCATGGCGGTTCCCATGCTTTTAGGATGCAGTATGGCCATCCTGAGTTCCAGGATAGGCGGCCGTTCCTCCGGGGTCTATATGTTTACCGGTTTGATAACCGCAGTGTCCTCTGCATTATTAGGGGTATTCTGGGCACTTATGAATCTGAAATATTCCAAGAGAGAACTGCAGGAGGAAGAGGAACAGCGGTTTAATGCCTATGGGAATTATCTGATCAAGATCGCTGATTCCCTTAAAGAAAAATATGGGCAGAATGAGAGGGCTCTTCACCAGATGTATCCGTCTGCGGCAGAGTGCTGCAGTTATGGGGAGACATCACCTGCTCTGTGGAACAGAAACCACACACACCCGGATTTTCTCTATTACAGACTGGGCACCGGGGACATACCGTTTCAGGTAGATATCTCGATTCCAAAGGAAAAGTTTACGCTGATCAATGACTCTCTTCAGGAGAAACCGGCATTGATCAGGGACGAATATAAAATACTGAAAAGTGTTCCTGTGGGTGTAAATCTTTCCAGTTATCCGCTCATAGGGCTGGTGGGAGGAAGCGGGAAGGACGGAGCTGTAAAGCTCATGCATATACTTGCAGCAGGGATTGCAGCGGGCAACAGCTACACAGATGTGAAAATGGTATTTGTGTATGACCGCAAAGAAGTGCCTTCCGTAAAAGCCTGGGAGTGTATGAAATGGTTTCCCCATGTATGGTCAGAGGACAGAAAGATCCGTTATCTGGCATGTGATGATCCAGAGAAAGGGGACGTGTTCTTTGAATTGGCAAATATACTCAGGATACGCGGAGAACAAAAACCAGGTATTGGCAGGAGGGAGAAGATAAAACCTTATTATATTTTATTTATATGGGACGCAAAACTGCTGGAAGGGGAACTCATAAGAAAATACATCTATGAGCCAAAGGAGGAATATGGCCTTACCACCTGTATTATGGCTGAGACCTGTGAGGAATTGCCAAATGTGTGCGAGGATATTATTCAGAATGATACATATTTTCAGGGATTTTATAATGCCATGGAGTCTGATGCACGGAGACAGAAGATTGTATTTGACACAGTAAGCCCCGGGCGTCTGGAACGTTTCGGAAGAGAGATATCCAGGCTCAGGGTAAACGAGGCGGAGAGTAATATGGATATTTCCAACAGCCTTGATTTTTTTGAGATGTACCAGGTGCATTCCCTTGAAGAATTCCAGGTAGCTGACAGATGGAGAAAAAACAGAACATATAACAGCATGAAGGCTCTGATTGGAAAAAAGGCAGGAGACACGGATTGTTATTTGGATATCCATGAAAAATATCATGGACCCCACGGCCTTATCGCAGGAACAACAGGTTCCGGAAAAAGTGAGACACTGCAGACGTATATGCTGTCTCTGGCTATAAATTTCAGTCCTGATGACATAGGATTTTTCGTCATTGACTTTAAGGGCGGCGGTATGGCCAATCTGTTTTCAAAACTCCCGCATATGGTAGGACAGATTTCAAATCTTTCAGGAAACCAGGTGCGGCGCGCTATGATCTCCATAAAAAGTGAAAATATGAGACGGCAGAGGATTTTCGGGGAATATGGTGTGAATAATATTAACCTTTATACAAGGCTGTATAAGAATCATGAGGCGTCTCTTCCCATCCCGCATCTGTTTATTATCATTGATGAGTTTGCGGAGCTGAAGCGGGAGGAACCTGATTTCATGCGGGAACTTATCAGTGTGGCACAGGTAGGCCGAAGTCTTGGAGTACACCTGATCTTGGCTACCCAGAAACCCAGCGGAACAGTTGACGACAATATCTGGAGTAATTCCAAGTTCCGTTTATGCCTCAGAGTACAGGACAGGCAGGACAGCAATGATATGCTCCACAAACCGGACGCGGCGTTCATCACCCAGGCAGGCCGCTGTTACCTGCAGGTTGGAAATGATGAGATTTATGAGCTGTTCCAGTCTGGATGGAGCGGGGCTGTCTACAGCGCTGATATACAGGATAATGACCAGGACAGTGCTGTGCTGCTTACCAGGACAGGCAAAGCCGCTGTAGTGGGCAATCGGAAAAAGAAGAAGCAGAAGACAGGGGATAAAAAGAAAATAAAGGAAGTTACGCAGCTTGATGCGGTGGTGGAGTATCTGGAAAAGACTGCGGAGGATAACGGTTATGATTACCGGATGCGCCTTTGGCTGCCGGTTCTGCCGGCTGCGCTGTATCTGTCAGAACTGCCGGGGTATGAGGCCGGGTTTGACGGCAGAGAGTATAAAACAAAAGAGGAAAAATGGAATTTATCTGCGGTTATAGGGCTTTGTGATGATCCGGTGAATCAGGCACAGGAACCGTTATCCATAGATTTTTCAGAGAATGGACACCATGCAGTGTGCGGTACCGTGGTGAGCGGCAAGAGTACGTTTCTGCAGACACTGCTGTTTTCCTTGATCACAAAGTATTCTCCTGATCAATTGAATATTTATGCTCTGGATTTCAGCAGCAGGATGCTGGCTCCTTTTGAGGGACTTGCCCATGTGGGCGGTGTCATCTATGAGGATGAGGAGGAAAAGCTGGGAAAATTCTTTCACCTCATCCGGGCATTTATGGAGGAGAGAAAGGCACTTTTCAGAGGCGGCAATTACAGCCAGTATGTGCAGGCATACGGAGTAAAACTGCCTGCCATTGTTATTGTAATAGATAATTTTGCAGGATTTAAAGAAAAGACGGACAATGCGTATGAGGAGACTCTGATCCAGTTATCAAGAGAAGGCGCAGGGTATGGAATGTATATGCTGATCACTTCAGCGGGATTCGGGATTTCTGAGATACAGAGCCGTATCGGTGATAATATCCGCACGGTCATATCCCTGGAAATGGGAGATAAATTCAAGTATATGGATGTTTTGCGCACAACCCGGATACCAGTCCTGCCGGAGGCAGAGGTTAAGGGCAGAGGACTGGCTTTTGTGGAGGGGAATCTTCTGGAGTTTCAGACAGCGCTGGCACTCAGGGCAGAGGATGACTTCAAGAGGGGAAAGGCCATCTCTGAAATATGCAGAAAGATCAATGAAAACTGGTCCGGAAAAAGGGCAAGGGCAATTCCCCATATACCTGAAAACCCGGAACTTTCTGATCTGACGTCTCTTGAAGAGTACACGAAAGAAAACCTGCAAGGGAAACAGCTTCCATTTGCTTATAATATGGAGGACGCGTCGCTGTATAGCATAGACCTCCAGCATACATACTGCTACTGTGTGGCTGGCAGACCGCGGACAGGAAAGACCAATGTGCTGAAATTAATTCTTCATGCCGCCTGCGAACAGGATGCGGATGTGAGGATCATAGAAACAGAGAGTACAGAGCTGAAACGAACCGCCCGGGAATATGAAGTGCCCTATCTGAATTCGCCCAAGGAGGTATTTCAGTTTTTCCAAGAGCTGACACCGGAATTTGTAAGCCGCAATAAGAGAAAGAAGGAGTGGCTTGCAGAGGGAATGTCCGAGGAGGTTGTTTTTGAGCGTATGAAGGAAACACGTCCAATTTATCTGTTCCTTGAAGATCTGGCGGGTTTTCTCAAGATGGTTTACAGACAGAATGGTTCCATTAGCCCAATGAATGGGTTTGTTGAGAATATTATGGAAAAAGGAAGTTTACATAACATATATTTCTTCGGATGCCTGAATACAGAAGAGACTGCTGGGTTGGCAGGGTATAAAGCATATTCCTGTTTTACGGGATATAAGACAGGAATCCATCTGGGAGGAAATCTGGCCTCACAGAGAATTTTCAACTTCCAGAATATACCCTATATGGAGCTGAACAAGGGGATGAAGAGGGGACTTGGATATGTGCCTGACAGGGAGGATGATTCTGTAGCTGTAAAAGTAGTAATCCCCCTTGCAAAAAGGGGGGATAAAAATGGTTGAGATGCTGATCACAGGAACAGGGAAATATGAGGTGGAAAGCATTCACAGATGTTCCCGGGAGCTGGCAGCAAAGCTTACAGAAGAAAGATGGGAATATTATTGCCTCTGCAGTGCGGATCAGCTCAAAGGATTTGTGAAAAAAAATCCCCTTTTGGACATGATCTGTGTTGATCTGACAATGGAATCCGGACTGGAAGCGGTACGGAGTCTTAGAAAACATAATGGACATGCGTATATTACACTTGTGGCAAGCCCGAACCTCTCACCTGCTGTCTATATGCGGCCGGATATTATGGCAGGCTCCCTGATGCTGAAGCCTTTGACAGAGGAACAGGTCCGGCAGGTGATGACAGAAGCTTTTCAGGTATTTGTAAAAAAATTTGCGGACAGCAGCATAAAAGAGCAGTTCGTGATCGAGACAAGGGAAGGAAAGACACTGATCGATTATTCGCAGATTTATTATTTTGAAGCCAGGGAGAAGAAAATTTTCCTGGTGACAGAGGTGAGGGAGATTGCCTTTTATGAGACAATAGACCATCTTGTGGAAATCCTTCCGGATCATTTCCTGCGCAGCCACAGAAGTTTTGTAGTGAACAGCGGCAGGATAGACAGCATACACCTGGGAAAAAATATGATTCTGCTTGAAAATGGAGAGCAGATCCCCATTTCCAGAAGTTTTCGGCAGGTGTTTAAGGAGTTTGGAACATGTTAGTAGAAGTATATGAAGCGTATCTTCTGTCTTTGGAAGAATTCAGTATTCTGCTCAGAGCCTCAGGGTGCAGATCCTTCTATGGATTCCCCATAGGGGAAAGCAGCCTTTCCAGAAAGGAGCTTCTGCTTAAACTGCATCAGATGGTGAAAAAAGGGCTGCTAAAGTCAGATGGGGAGCATTTTTTGATGGAACAAAATCTTGCCTCCTGCATCCGTACGATTACTGATGCAGAAAAGATGCTGCTGATAGAAGTCCATAACCCTCCCCTGCCGGTATATTGTTGTTATCCGGGAAGGCAGATCTTGATCTGCGAGTGGATGAGTAGAAGAGACGGTTATATAAAACTAAAGCGGACTGATGGAAATAAATTTTATGGGATACTGGTGGAAGAAGGATATTTTCCGTCCCTTGGTGAGGGAAGCCTGAGGCTGATCTGTAACCATACAGGGCATCAGGAGAAAAAACTTACCTTACAGAGAAAGGGTCTGGAGCAGATATTGTCATTGGAGACAGAGGGGGAACTGACAGAGATGGTCTATTCTGAGGAAAACCTGAAAAGGATGTTTACTGCCCTGACAGAAGGAGGGTTTTATGATATTAGTTGATGTCTACGTGCCAGTGATCGATAAAGTTTACGACTTTCATCTGGATGAAAATGCGGTTGTATGGACTGTGATCGAGGATATGGCAGATATGATCTGCCAGAAAGAACAGTGCCGGCTTAGGGGGGAGATACAACAGCTCACCCTTTGGCTGGCAGAGGCTAAAATGAAACTGGATAAGGACGGCACGCTTTTTGAAAACGGTATCCATTCAGGAAAGCGGCTTATGCTGTTATAAGTGCAGTTCATCCCTGTAAACATGTTATTTATCGCCTTAATGCTTTAAGGCGGGAGATAAATGGTAGTATAAAACTATCAAATAAATCAAAACGGAGGAAAAAGATATGGCATTGATCAGAGTAACCTCAAGTGAGCTGAGGGCAAAAGCAGAGGAGTTAAGAGGCCTCAACGGACAGTTCAAATCTGCGGTAAGTGAATTAGAAGGAACAGAGGGACAACTGACAGGTATGTGGGAAGGTGAGGCAAAGAATGCGTTCCACAATGCGTTTCAGTCGGACAAGGCCCAGATGGATAACTTTTATACTGCAATAGAAAATTATGCTGCCCGTCTGGAATCCGCCGCAGCCAAATATGAACAGACAGAAAACGCAAATGTTGAAATTGCAAATACCAGAAGCTATAGATAAACAGTAAAAAGTCCAGCTAATAAATGTCAATAGTTAAATGAAAAAAATTGCTATTATTTTCTGG
>ENA-ORUW01000254-ORUW01000254.1-human-gut-metagenome-genome-assembly--contig:-NODE-254-length-61190-cov-30.215114_pt1 | contig 61190 bp, 75 predicted proteins | sample MGYA00242088_ERZ509227 | MGnify/ENA primary metagenome ERZ509227 (study PRJEB26280, sample SAMEA2338816) | human gut metagenome | biome: human gut; feature: human-associated habitat; material: faeces... | reverse complement strand
CGCACGTACGGATCTGAGAGGGGCTAAGATTGAGAGGTCTTAGTCTACTCGACTTCGTCTGTCCGGAGCTTCTATTTTTTGACATGCTTCAATCGCATTGTCCAGTGTGTTGGCAAACAGTGTACAAAGACTGACATCGTCGATATGGATTATACAAATGATGGGAGGATAACAGCAATCGAAATCAAAGCGCTTGGAATTCTTCTGTTACTGATTGCAGTTTTCTGTTTTGTATTGTTCTCTGTATATCATGTTTCTTTGAGAAAAGTAGAGAAGATTGTAAACTTAAATTAAAAATAAGTTTACAATCAAGCATCCATGCACTATACTGAAAAAAAGAAATCAGCATGGAGGCAGAACAATGAGTTTGATACAGGAAATAAAGGAACAGGTATTGCAGGGAAATCAGATTGCAAAGGCAGAGGCCTTGCAGTTATATGGGGAACCATTGGAGGAATTATGCCTTGCGGCAGACGAGATCCGTTACCAGTTTTGTGGAAATCGATTTGATCTTTGTACGATCATTAATGGAAAGAGCGGCAGATGTTCAGAAAACTGTAAATATTGTGCACAGTCAGCCTGTTACCATACAGAAATTGAAGAATATCCGCTGCTTGCAGTGGAGAAGATCAAAGAGCAGGCGAAATACAATGAAGAAAGAGGAGTCCTGCGTTATTCGATCGTAACTTCCGGAAAAGCATTGAATGACACGGAAGTGGAACATGTCTGCGAAAGCGTCCGGGAAATCCACAAAGAATCAAAGATCAAGGTCTGTGTGTCCGGCGGCCTTTTGAATGAAACTCAGTTTCGAAAATTAAAACAGGCAGGCGTCACAAGAGTGCATAATAATCTGGAGACATCCCGACAGAATTTTCCGAATGTCTGTACCACTCATACTTATGAAGACAAGATCGCAGCGATCCGCGCAGCTTGGAAAGCCGGAATAGAAGTATGCAGCGGAGGGATTATGGGACTGGGAGAGACCGTGGAGGACCGGATCGATCTTGCATTGGAAGTCCGAAAATTAGGAGTCAAATCCATGCCTGTAAATTTACTGAATCCAATTCCGGGGACACCTTATGAGCATAATCCGGTTCTTACGACAGAAGAAATGCGTCGGATCGTTGCAGTTTTCCGGTTTTTGCTTCCGGATGCATGGATTCGCCTTGCAGGAGGAAGAGGGCTTCTCCCGGATAAAGGAAGATCCTGCTTTACATCCGGGGCAAATGCTGCAATTTCAGGAGACATGCTGACAACTGCGGGAATCACCATTGAGCGGGATATGCAGATGTTAGGAGAACTCGGTTACATTGTGAAATAAAGAAACTTTGGAAATAGAGGAAAAGTGGAAGTGAATTTCATTTTTTTCTCTATTTTTCTTTACAAACAAATATTTTTTGTTATAATAAGTTAGCCAAAACTAATAAAAGTTAAATGAAAGTAATTTCAAGGAGATGAAAAATGTTTGTATTGGGTAAAGTATTAAGTACAGCAGCAGTTTTACTGTGCATATTGTGTCTGGCAGCTCCGCTGAAAAAAACAAAGGCAGGGCAGAAAATAAAAGGACTTCGGATACTGCTGAAGCCGCATGTGTTATATGGCTGGCTGCTGCTTGTTATAGGACTTATGCATGGGATTATGGCAGGTAAGAACCCGGGGATGATCAGTGGCAAGCTGGTATGGATGGTATTGCTTGTTCTGCTTCTTGCGGCCTGCCTGAAAAGCCGGATGAAAAAATCTGTCTGGATGTTTCTGCACAGATCCTTATCTGTTGTTTTTGCAGCAGGAATCGTATTTCATATTGCGTATGCAGTGATATTCTAAAACTGCAGTTTTTGTTTCCTCCTTGTAAATCTTTCTGACTGACGTTATACTCAGAACAGAAAGTATTTTCACTAGAGGAAGGACTAAAGAGAGAATGACGATCAAACAGAAAAAAACAATTGCAATAGCAGCAACCGGCGGGACCATAGCCGGAACCGGAGAAGCGGGAAAGACGGCAGTCTATCATGCGGGAGAGATGAATGTGGAGTCGATTCTGGAGACAATCCCGATGATTCGGAATGTTGCAGATATTGAGACGGTACAGTTGTTTAATGTGGACAGCAATGAGATGGATGAAGAGAAGTGGATCACGCTGGCGAATCAGCTCAATGAGCTGGCAGCCCGTCCGGATATCGATGGAATTGTGGTCACACATGGAACAGATACCCTGGATGAGACCGCATATTTTTTAAATCTGACAGTATATACACAGAAGCCCGTAGTACTTACAGGAGCAATGCGTCCGGCCACAGCCACCAGTGCAGACGGACCGTTTAATCTGTATCAGGCAGTCTGTCTGGCGGCCAGCGATGATGCCAGAGGACAGGGTGTGATGGCTGTGTTTTCCAACACAATCTATTCCGGAAGAGATATTCAGAAAGTAAATAATTACAAGACAGATGCATTTGATCAGAACGCATTCGGCTGCCTGGGATATATGCAGGATGAGACTGCGTATTTCTTTTCCAGAAGCTTTAAGACACATACCATGCAGTCTATTTTTGCTCTGCGCAGGCTGGAAAGTCTGGCGAAAGTAGCCGTGGTTTATTTTTATGCAGGCGCAGATGAGAAAATCCTGGATTATCTGGCAGAGACCCATGAAGGGATCGTGATCGTGGGATCCGGCAGCGGTAATTATAACCGGAAATGGATGAAAACGATGGAGAAACTGGCAGAAAAAGGAACAGTGTTTGTCAGGGCATCCAGAGTGTCACAGGGAATTGTATTTGATGACAGAGTGTTTGATCCGATGGATGTCTGCATTGGAGCGAATACGTTGTCCGGGCAGAAAGCGAGGGTTCTTTTGATGCTTGCACTGACGATCACAAAAGATGTAAAACAGATTCGAAATATCTTCAATCAATATTAGAATGGATGCGGCGTATAGATTGACAAAAGTATCATTTGTATTATAATAGATAATACAAATGATACTTTTTTAATGAAACGGAGGAACGTAAAAATGTGGATCGTGATCTTTTTAGGAGGCGCATTGCTCACCGGCTATGCGCTGTACCGCCAGGCAGTCAGAGAATCGGGCAGTAGATTTCAGTGTCGTCACTGCGGACATACGTTTCGGACAGAGTGGAAAAATCTGTTTCTTGCCACACACAGCTGGGGAGAATATAAATTAAAGTGTCCGAACTGTGGTGCCGCAGATTATTGTGCAAATCTGGATAAAAAGAAGAAAAAATAAAAAGAAAGGGGACTACAGGGATGTTGATTCGATTGGATATGGCAAGTGCTACTCCGATTTATGTGCAGCTGCGCAATCAGATTGTGATGGGAATCGGCACGGGTGCATTGAAGGTCGGGGAAAAGCTTCCGACTGTTCGGCAGATGGCGGCAGATGCGGGAGTCAACACCATGACGGTAAATAAAACCTATCAGCTGTTGAAGGCGGAAGGGTTTATTGAGATTGACAGAAGAAGAGGTGCAGTTGTGAATCCGGTGGAGGATACGGCGGGAGTTTTCCGGGAAAAACTGGAAGGAGAGCTTGCACTTCTGGGTGCAGAGGCAAAAATAAAGGGAATGAACGAGCAGGAGTTTCTGCAGCTGTGTGAGACAATTTTTGAGAATTTATCCGGGCAGACCGGAAGTCTCCAGTTTGGATAAGGGGAAGGACGGTGCATGATGTATGGGATACGAGATTATGATGTGTGTGATGGCTCTGTTTGTGAATCTCTTGGTCGTGGGATGTTTTGCGCTGGTTTACGGAACAAAGATGAAGTATGAAAACGGTATGCTCTTTGGGATCCATATGCCAAAAGAAGCACAGAAAGATCCGGAAGTCCAGTCATTGATGGAGCAGTATGCAGTTCGAATGAAAAAATTTTACTGGTGGAATGTGGCAGGTGCCGTACTGTCAGGTCTGCTGGCATTTAGCTATACTTCCATCTTTATGTTTGGATGGATGTTCTGGATTTTTGAGTTTACGATCGGAAGTATGGGCTTTCTCTGTATGAATCATCGGAAACTTTATGACATCAAAGTAAAGCATCAGTGGTTTGCAGCAGAAGGTGCGGACATCGTTGTGATCGATATCGGAGCAAGTGCAAAGGCAGAGGAGAAGCGGATTCCGGCAGTCTGGCATCTGCCTGCAGTTGTGATCCTGGCATGGCTTTGCTTTTTGCCGGGGATGCGAAGATGGGTACAGGAAGAGGCAGCAAATATACTGGTTCCGGGAATGGCACTGCTGACGGCAGGTTTATTCTGGGTATTGCACATCTGGACCAACCGCAGACGGTGTGACGCATACAGTGAAAATACGCAGATCAATACAGCGATCCATGTCAGGGAGAGAAGAATGTGGGCATGGATCTGGCTTGTGGGAACATATACAAGTCTGATCGGTATGGGAGAAATTCTCTGGCGGATTTCCCGTAAAGGATATCTGGATGTTGTGGATACGATCATTTGTGTCATATTCAGCATGGCAGGCGGTCTGTTTATACTTGCGGCAATCCTGTGGATGATGAAAAAGCGGCAGGAGCTTTTGAAAACAGAAGAGCCGCTTTCCTATGTGGATGATGATATTTACTGGAAAAATGGCTGGTATAACAATCCACGGGACAGACGCTGGGTGGTTCCTGACAGAATGTGCAGTTCGAACTATTCTTTTAATATGGGAAAACCGGGTGTCCGTTATCTGACAGGAGCACTGGGGAGTGTGATCGTCATCGGCGTTTTGTGGCTGGTTGTTGTGTTTTTTGGGATGGATTTTGTCCGTCCGCAGCTATCTATAGATGGAAACCAGGTGACAGTCAGAAGTGCTGAATATGGGATTTCTTTTGACAAGAAAGAGATAGAAGATGCAGAGCTTCTGGAAGACTTGCCGGAAGAAGATTTTGTGAGAATTAACGGACTTTCTGACAGCCGCCAGCTTCTTGGAAAATTCAAAGGCGAAGAGTCCGGAAAGGCGATGTTTTATATCCGGCGTGGAGAAACACCGGTTTTAAAGATCAAACTTCCGGAATATACAGTTTTTGTCAACAGTGAAGAATCCGGGAAAGTGCAGGAATGGTACGAGGAACTTTCCTCTTGATTTCATATTTTTTTCGTGATATACTTCTCCTAAAAATTTGAAGTGATTTTTAGGAGGAGTATTTTTATGGACGCAGACCCTGCAGGGAACAAGATTATTTTTGACTTATGTATCTTATTATTTTTCACATTGATGAATGCTTTTTTCGCCGGAGCAGAGATGGCAGTTGTTTCCGTGAATCACAACCGGATCCGCAGTCTTGCCGCAGAGGGCAATAAAAAAGCAGTCGTTATCCAAGGTCTTTTCGAAGATTCCACGAAGTTTCTTTCAACGATTCAGGTAGCAATTACATTTGCCGGATTCTATTCCAGTGCTTCAGCGGCGTCGAGCATTTCACCGGTATTGAGTGCATGGATGGAACAAAGAGGAATTCCATATAGTACAGCGATTGCGTCAAATGGAGTGACGCTTGTTTTGATGTTTTTTAATCTGGTATTCGGAGAACTTGTGCCAAAGAGGATCGCACTGCAGAAGGCAGAACAGTTCTGTATGATCACAGTGATGCCGATCCATTATATTTCTAAGATTTTGTCTCCGTTTATCAAACTGCTTTCTATCTCGACAAAGGGAGTGTTAAAATTGCTCCGCATGAAGACGGAAGATCAGGAAGAGATCGTTACAGAGGAAGAAATCAAAGCAATGCTGAAGATGGGAGCAGAATCCGGTACGGTCGAAGACAGCGAACGGGAAATGATCAACTCGGTATTTTCTTTCGGCGATAAGAGCGCAAGAGAGCTGATGGTGCCGAGAAGAGAAGTGTTTGCTGTGGATATTGAGGATCCGGATGAGGAGATTCTGGATGCAGTTCTGGAATCCAGACATTCGAGAATTCCGGTTTATGAAGAAACTGTGGACAATATTATCGGAATTCTTCATGCCAAAGATGTGATGATCGAAATGCGGAAAAAAACGACCGGAGAAATTGAGATCCGCGGGCTATTGAGAGATGTGTTTTTTGTGCCGGATACAAAAGATGCCGATGATCTGTTTCGGGAACTTCAGGCATCCAGAAGGCATATGGCGGTGTTGGTGGATGAGTATGGTGGATTCTCCGGAATCATTACAGTAGAGGATCTGGTGGAGGCAATCATGGGAGATATTCACGAAGAAGATGAAGTCGAAGAACCGGAAATCCAGCAGCTTTCGGATGAAGAGTACCTGGTAGACGGAGGTATCCTGCTGGAAGATTTGAACGAGGAATTGCCGTTGTCTCTGTTCTCGGAAAACTATGACACACTGTCGGGCTACATGATTGAAAATCTGGGATATATTCCAAAAGAAAATGAGCAGGCCTCTGTTTTGGCAGGTGAGTGGCAGCTGCGTGTAGAACAGGTGAAAGATAACCGCATTGCGAGGGTACATGTTTCCAGGTGCATGGGGCATGTATCAGAAAAGTAATAAGTAATTATTAGGAAAAGTAAGTAACAGACGCTCTGGAAAAGGTGGATTTATATTGAATTCTAATAAATTCAAAGTTATAATAAGGCTGTATTTATAAATAGAATTCGTAATCAAAGGAGACCATCTATATGAAAATGTTATCAATCGAGCAGGAATTGAAAAGTAATTCTTATCCGGGAAGAGGAATCATCCTTGGAAAAAGCGAAGATGGAACAAAAGCGGTTGCCGCTTATTTTATCATGGGAAGAAGCGAAAACAGCCGCAATCGTGTTTTTGTAGAAGAAGGACAGGGAATCCGCACACAGGCATTTGATCCTTCCAAGCTGACAGATCCGAGCCTGATCATTTATGCACCGGTTCGTGTACTGGGCAATAAGACGATCGTGACAAACGGAGATCAGACAGATACAATCTACGAGGGCATGGACAAGCAGATGACATTTGAACAGTCTCTCAGAAGCAGAGAGTTTGAGCCGGATGGTCCGAACTATACACCTCGTATTTCCGGAATTATGCATCTTGAGAATGGAACATACAACTATGCAATGTCCATCTTAAAGAGCAATAACGGAAATCCGGATGCCTGCAACCGTTACACATTTGCATACGAGAACCCGGTTGCCGGAGAAGGACACTTTATTCATACATATATGCATGACGGCAATCCGCTTCCGAGTTTTGAAGGAGAGCCAAAACTGATTTCTGTACCGAACAGAATCGAAGAATTTACAGATCTTCTGTGGAACAGTCTGAATGAAGAGAACAAGGTTTCTCTGTTCGTTCGCTATATCGATATTGCAACTGGGGATATCGAGACAAAGATTGTGAATAAAAATCAATAATCAGAGGCAGAGTGTGGATAAAGGAGAAGAAAATGAAAGAATTAGAATTAAAATATGGATGTAACCCGAACCAGAAACCGGCAAAGATCGCAGTCAATGATGGAAGAGACCTTCCAATCGAGGTTCTCTGCGGAAGACCGGGATATATCAACTTCATGGACGCATTTAACGGATGGCAGCTGGTATCCGAGCTGAAAAAAGCAACCGGACTTCCGGCGGCGACTTCTTTCAAGCACGTATCCCCGGCAGGGGCAGCAGTGGGACTCCCTCTGAGCGATACACTTGCAAAAATCTACTGGGTGGATGATCTCGGAGAGCTTTCTCCGCTTGCATGTGCTTATGCAAGAGCAAGAGGTGCAGACAGAATGTCTTCCTTTGGAGATTTTATTGCACTCTCTGATGTGTGTGATGTATCGACTGCAAAGCTGATTAAAAGAGAAGTATCTGACGGTGTGATCGCACCGGGATATGAGCCGGAGGCACTGGAAATCCTCAAAGAGAAGAAAAAGGGAAATTATAATGTGATCCAGATCGATCCAAACTATGTTCCGGCACCGATCGAACACAAAGATGTATTTGGTATCCAGTTTGAGCAGGGAAGAAATGAGCTGGTGATCGACGATGCATTATTTGCAAATGTTGTGACAGAGAACAAAGAGATTCCGGAAGCAGCAAAAAGAGATCTGGCGATTTCTATGATCACACTGAAGTATACACAGTCTAACTCTGTATGCTATGTAAAAGACGGACAGGCGATCGGAATCGGAGCAGGACAGCAGTCCAGAATCCACTGTACACGACTGGCAGGAACAAAAGCGGACAACTGGTTCCTGCGTCAGAGCCCGCAGGTATTAGGGCTGCAGTTTGTAGACGGAATCAAACGTGCGGACAGAGACAACGCAATCGATCTGTATATCGGAGAAGATTACATGGATGTTCTGGCAGATGGAGCATGGGAGAATATCTTCAAAGTAAAACCGGAAGTATTCACAAGAGAAGAAAAGAGAGCATGGCTGGATCAGATGACAGACGTGGCACTTGGTTCAGATGCATTCTTCCCATTTGGGGATAACATTGAACGTGCACACAGAAGCGGTGTTAAATATATCGCACAGCCGGGCGGTTCTGTAAGAGATGACAATGTGATCGAAACATGTAATAAATACAAAATGGCAATGGCATTTACAGGAATTCGTTTATTCCATCACTAAAATGTGGTAAAATCCGTATGACGGGGAAATTTCAAGTACCCGGCATACGGATTTTGTGTATAAGAAATGATAGAAGATAAATGATGTCTGATGGAGGGAAGAAGCGATGATAATAGAAACAAGAAGCGCACAGGAGACATTTCAGCTTGGAAAAGAACTGGGCGAGAAGGCATATCCGGGGCAGGTGTTTACGCTGACCGGAGATCTTGGTGTTGGGAAAACTGTGTTTACGCAGGGCTTTGCGGCCGGTCTTGGAATTACAGAGCCGGTTAATAGTCCGACATTTACGATCGTACAGGTGTATGAGGAAGGCAGACTGCCGTTTTATCATTTTGACGTATATCGCATTGGAGATGTGGAAGAAATGGATGAAGTGGGATTCGAAGATTATGTGATGGGGGAAGGTGTTTCCCTGATCGAATGGGCAAACTTAATTGAGGAGATACTTCCCCAAAAACGGACGGAGATCACGATCGAGAAGAATCTGGAAGAAGGGTTTGATTATCGGAAAATTACTGTGGAGGAAACCGTTTAGGTAAATCTGTTTGCACAATTTAGAAAAACACGGTAACATAGAGGATACAAAAAAGAAAAGGAAAGGAAAGAGAATATGCGGGTATTGGCAATTGACAGTTCAGGGCTGACTGCGACTGTTGCAGTCGTGGAAGAGACTCAGACTGTTGCAGAATATACGATCAATTATAAAAAGACACATTCACAGACATTGCTTCCTATGATCGATGAAGTAGTAAAGATGACAGAGCTGGATCTGGGTACGATCAATGCGATTGCAGTGGCAGGAGGACCGGGATCTTTCACCGGACTTCGGATTGGTTCTGCGACAGCGAAAGGGCTGGGACTTGCACTGAATAAACCATTGATCCATGTGCCGACTGTGGATGGACTTGCGTATAATGTGTTCGGGTGTGAGGATATTATCTGTCCAATCATGGATGCAAGACGTAATCAGGTATATACTGGAATTTATACATTTTCAAAAAAAGCGGGAGAAAAAGAAGGGAGGAATCTGGTAGAACCGGTTTTTCAGGTGATCAAGATGCAGATGGCGGTTTCTATTGAAGAACTGGCAGAACGGCTGAACCGCTATCGCCGTCCGGTCGTATTTTTGGGAGACGGAGTGCCGGTCTATGAAAATGTACTGGCAGAAAAACTGACTGTTCCGTATTCTTTTGCACCTGCGTATATGAACCGGCAGAGAGCTGCTGTTGTAGGAACTTTGGCAATCCAGTATTACAAATCAGGAAAATTTGAGACAGCAGAGGAGCATCGTCCGGATTATCTGCGTGTTTCTCAGGCAGAGCGGGAACGCGCTCAGCGTGAGAAAGAAGCAGAGATTATAGTACGAGAGTTGAAAGTGGAAGATTCTGCGGCAGTTGCGGAGATGGAGCAGCAGATTTTTTCGGATTCATGGAGTGAAAAAAGCGTGTTGGAGACTGTGCAGCAGAAGCAGTCTGTTTGCTTTGCGGCGGAAAAAGCAGGACATCTTTTGGGATATCTGCTTGCATATCATGCGGCGGACGAAGCGGAGATCGCAAGAATTGCGGTGCAGAAAGAAGCACGCAGACAAGGGGCTGCCGGTAAACTGATGCAGGCGCTTGAACACTATTGTGAAGAACACAAGATGGAAAAGCTTCTTCTGGATGTGAGGGAGAGTAATGAGGCGGCGCGCAGCTTCTATACGAAAAACGGATTCGTGGAGGATGGCATTCGACAGGGATTTTATGTTAACCCGTCTGAAGATGCGGTTTTGATGAGCAGACAGCTCGGTGCAGATGTCTGATGGATTTCAAAAGAATGCTTATAGAATCACTGGAAGTGCCGGAAGCAGTTCCCAGTAGGAATTGCGGCGATATCCGGCTATAATGTAGGCGTAGCAAAAAGAAAATCCGAAAATCACAGGAGGAAATTTTATGCGCCAGTATGAATTAAAAGAACGAAAAGAAATCAGTAAAATTATTTGTAATAAATGTGGAAAAGAAATTCCGGTATCCGGTGGACATGAGATGAAAGGGGTGTTCCGTGTGGACTACGAGTGGGGATATTTCTCAGAAAAAGACGGAGAGAGACATGCCTTTGATCTGTGCGAAACGTGCTATGATGCACTTCTCCAATCGTTTCTGATACCGGTGGAAATAGAGGGATGATATGTTAGATGTATGTTTGCTTGGAAGCGGCGGAATGATGCCGCTTCCTTATCGCTGGCTGACGTCGCTGATGACACGGTTCAACGGCAGCAGCCTGCTGATCGACTGCGGGGAAGGAACGCAGATTGCGATTAAAGAAAAAGGGTGGAGCTTTAAGCCGATTGATGTGATCTGTTTTACACATTATCACGGAGATCATATCAGTGGGCTTCCTGGACTTCTTCTCACCATGGGAAATGCAGATCGGAAAGAACCGCTGACTTTGATCGGACCAAAAGGGCTGGAGCGTGTGGTATCTGCTCTGCGGGTCATTGCTCCGGAACTGCCGTTTCCGATCATTTATAAAGAAATTGAAGGGGCAGAGCAGACTTTCGAATTAAACGGATATCGTCTGAAAGCATTTCGGGTGAACCATAACGTTCTCTGCTATGGTTATACAATGGAGATCGACCGTGCAGGAAAATTTGATGTGGAGCGTGCAAAAGAACAGGAAATTCCGCAGAAGTATTGGAAGCATCTTCAAAAAGGTGAAACGATCGAGACGGAAAATGGAATCCTGACTCCGGATATGGTGCTTGGACCGCCGAGAAAAGGGTTAAAACTTACGTATACAACAGATACGAGACCGACGAACTCTATCCGGGAAAATGCGAAGGATTCTGACTTGTTTATCTGCGAAGGGATGTATGGAGAAAAAGAAAAAGCAGCAAAAGCAGTAGAATACAAGCACATGACATTTTATGAAGCGGCGCATCTGGCAAAGGACGCACAGGTGAAAGAGATGTGGCTGACACATTACAGTCCGTCCCTGACAAGACCGGAAGAGTATATGGATGAAGTGCGCCGGATCTTCCCGGAAGCCAAGGCAGGAAAAGACAGAATGTCCAGAGAACTGGCATTTGAGTAGAAAGAGGTTTGCAGTATGAAAGAAATCAGAGATATCAATATATTAGCGATCGAGAGCTCCTGTGATGAAACAGCGGCAGCAGTGATCCACAACGGAAGAGAAGTGCGCTCCAATGTCATTTCTTCCCAGATTGAACTGCACAAACTGTACGGGGGCGTTGTGCCGGAGATCGCATCCAGAAAGCATATTGAAAAGATCAATCAGGTGATAGAGGAAGCTTTAAAAGAGGCAAACGTGACATTGGACGATATCGATGCAATCGGGGTAACTTACGGTCCGGGACTTGTGGGGGCTCTCCTTGTCGGTGTGGCGGAGGCAAAAGCGATTGCCTACGCAAAAAATCTTCCGTTGGTAGGGGTGCACCATATCGAGGGGCATATTTCCGCCAATTATATTGAAAATCCAGACTTGGAGCCGCCGTTTTTATGCCTTGTGGTATCCGGCGGACATACCCATCTGGTCTGTGTGAAAGAATATGGAAAATATGAAATACTGGGACGTACCCGTGATGATGCGGCGGGAGAAGCCTACGATAAAGTGGCGAGAGCAATCGGACTTGGTTATCCGGGCGGGCCTAAAATCGACCGGATCGCAAAAGAAGGAAATCCGGATGCCATTCAGTTCCCAAAGGCGCATATGGATTCAGAATATGATTTCAGCTTCAGCGGTCTGAAATCTTCAGTATTGAATTATATCAATGGATGCAAGATGAAAGGAGAGTCCTATAATCCGGCAGATATTGCGGCATCCTTCCAGAAAGCGGTTGTGGAAGTTTTGGTAGAAAACTCCATGCATGCAGTAGAAAAATATGGAATGAACAAGTTTGCGATTGCAGGCGGTGTGGCATCCAACAGCGCCCTTCGCCAGGCAATGCAGGAGGCTTGCGAAAAACGTGGTGTGAAATTTTATCACCCGTCACCGATTTTCTGTACAGATAATGCAGCTATGATCGGAGTGGCTGCATATTATGAATATCTGGCAGGAACAAGGCACGGGCTGGATCTAAACGCAGTTCCGAATCTGAAACTCGGAGAAAGATAAAGGATATGAAAGAAAAAGAATTTGTAACAGCAATCGTTCTGGCAGCAGGCAGAGGAACGCGGATGGGGACCAAAATACAAAAACAGTATCTGGATCTGTGTGGAAAACCGGTCCTCTATTATTCCCTGCACGCATTTCAGGAATCTCCTCTTATTGACGAAATCCTGTTAGTGACAGGAGAACAGGAAATCGAATACTGCCGGAAAGAGATTGTAGAAAAATATCAGCTTACAAAAGTAAGAAAAATACTTGCCGGAGGGGCAGAGCGTTATCTTTCTGTCTGGAATGGAATCCAGGCAGCAGAAAATAAAGGCTGTCTCTTCATTCACGATGGCGCCAGGCCGTTTGTAGATGAGGAGATGATAGAGCGTGTGTATGAGCAGGTACAGAAAGAAAAAGCATGTGTAGTTGGTATGCCGGTCAAAGACACCATCAAAATCGCGGATGAAAAAGAGTACGTTCAGACAACACCGGACAGAAGCACAGTGTGGATGATACAGACCCCGCAGGTATTTTCTTACGATATCGTAAAAGGAGCTTACGAGATGCTGATGCGGGAACAACAGATTTCCGTGACAGACGATGCCATGGTCGTGGAACAGATGCTGAATCATCCCATCCGTCTGGTGTATGGTTCGTATGAAAATATCAAGATCACAACACCGGAAGATCTGGAGATGGCAGAAGTGTTTTTGAAAAGACGAAAAAAGTAAATGATGTATGCAAGAGGCTGGGAGTTTCCGGCCTTTTTCTTTTGGCAAAATGAAACTTTTGACCGAAAAGAACTGTATGTATAGATAGAAAGGGGGGTATGCAAGATGGTAAAAAAGAGATTGATACTTCAACTGCAACAAAAAGAAATTGCCGCATTAGAAGAAATTATCCAAACGTATCATAATTATGTAGCAAAAATTGTATATTCGATTCTTTCTTTTTATTCGACAGAAATAGATATACAGGCAGTGATCAATCAGGTGTGTTTTTTTGCTTTGGGAAAAGGCAGAACAGATAGATACAAATAAATGTGAAGACATTAAGTACTATCTGGCTGCGATTGCCAAACATGAGGTGATCAATGAAAGAAACAAATTCGTCCGCATGTTGAATTGGATGAAAATGTGATTGGAAACAGTGCAAAAGTATTTGCGGATATAGAGTTACGAGAGGTAATATATTCTGCACTTCAACAGTTGAAAACAGAATATCAGATTATATTGTTGAAATATTATTATCAGGAAAAGTTGATTCGGGAAATTGCATCAGAAGAGGGAATCCCAGAGTCTACAGTAAAAACAAAATTAAAAAGAGGCAGGGAAAAGCTGAAGGAAATCTTGATAAAGGAGTGCGTCATTGATGAAAATGAATTATAGTGATATGTTTGACTGTATTTCTGATAAAAGTGCTGAAATTTTGAATGAATATGAAGAATACGAGCTAGATACTGTTTTTTCTGCAGTTAATACTGAAAAAGTGGTAATTTCTAAGATTATGAATAGAGTACCTTCGGTAAAAAAGAAAAGTCTGGAAATGGCGAATATTACTTGCAGCGGCAATGATATTATCAGCTTCATCAATTGTATTTGCAGTGAAATATTGGCAGTTTCCAAATGATGGAGGAACACAGCTGGTAACGGAGGAAAATCGTGAATTGATAGGAGAAAGCATACAAGGAACAGCATTGGTTTATGATTCGGAAGGAAATCTTATAAACAAAGAAGATGCGGAAAGTGTATCAGGGCTCTATGATTGGAAAAATTGTCCAATGATTCAACAAATAGAGGATGAAACTGCAATTCCGAGTACATTTACAGTAATCCCAGTGAAAAAAAGAGGGACACAATATCAAATCCCAGAAGTGATGTTTACCAGTGAAGCGCTTGTGATTTTTACAAAGGAAGACGGAAGTGGATGGGAATTAAGCGAAGGTGATGAGATTCAAATTCATCTGGAAGAATACGAAACAAAGGATTTTCGGGTAGAAGGACAAATGATCGGATACAAATTGATCCATAACGGAGAATTAAAAAAAGCAGAAGATGTACGAGAAGGACTCAGACAAAATTGCATACTGTCTGCAACTGAAAAAGGGGAGTATTATCCATGTTTGATCGGCAGAAGCTCTGATATTACAACGCTGAAAAATGGAACTATTACAGTTATCGAAAAATAGAAGTGAATATATAGCGGCAGCCATAATAAAGAAAGATGCAATCAGCTGCCGCGACATTGATTATTCCTGTTCCAATTGTGTTTGTGTAAGCGCTATATTTGCGCAGTGTCATTTCTTAATTGTAGGCAGAAATTATTTGTGCAGAGATAGTTACGAAAGAAGAGTTAATGGCCATCGCACAAAAAAATAAAAAAAGTAGTGGATTCCGAAAACAACTTGAACTAAAAAAGTTCAAGTTGTTTTTTTTGTGCATAATGCACAAAGAGGAAGGAGAGGAAAATGACAAACCGAGAGTTGTTCAGAGTAAGCAAAAGGAGATTATGTGAATTAACCAGTCAGTATTATGAGCCGGTAACATTGAAAGAGGTAGCATATGAAAAAGTTTCCAAGCACTTTGGATATTTTCTATTTTTTATGAATCAAAATCAGCATGAGGTAAAAGTGTATTTTGACAGGTATCGAGATACAAATATCCTTCGGATTGAGTGTAGGCAAGAAGCTTTTGAGAAAATGTATCATCCATCTGATCAAGAACTTATAACATTCGGATTGATCAGAAAAGAAAAGTATGAGCAACTCTGTAGATGTGTATAAGGAGGGAAAAACATGTATGATCGGGCGAAAGAACAACAAAAAGAAATTGCAACAATAAAGGAGAGAACCATACACCTGAACCTTTCGGACGCAGATTGCAAGAGAATATCAACGTATGCAGCCAAAGCAAATATCACAGTATCACAATTACTGGAAAGTTTTATCGGAGATCTTGTAAATGGAACCTATACAAATGGAAGTGATGAAGGAGATTGTGCTCAAGAATGGTTTGAACGCTGTGGTTATGGCATGAATTCTGAGAAAACATTTTTAAGATATATATTGGAAGAAGGGGATGATGTGGAGTTTTTGCTGAATGGTTTAGAAAATATAAAGAAAAGTAAAGAACTGATACAAACGCTAAAAGAGGATTTGCAAAAAGAAATTGACCGTCAGCGAGAAAATCCTGAATATCAATACGAATGGGAAGAAGAGGATAAAGAATGTATTCGAACGGAGCAGGAAGAGTTGGATGCAACGATTCAGTCTGTAAAGGAGTGGTGGGAAGAATATCAGGAGTGGAAAAAGCAAAAGAACTGGTGGGATGTTGGAGAAGATACTGCGGAACGAACATTTGATGAAGAACTGACAATCATCCAGGAATGGTGGAATAGATACCGAAGTCTTTTAGGAACTGAAACAGAATAAGTAAGATGTTCCGAAATTCGGAACATAAGATATGAGGAGAAAATACATGATAAAAATTTTATACGAAGACAGAAAAATTATCGAAGAAATGTACAATAGTCAGATGCCGATTAACAGGATTGCGGACAGGATAAATGTTGCCAGATCTACACTTTATCGAGAATTGCGAAGAGGAGGGGTGACAGAGCCATCCGATTTGTATTCTGCTGATTTGGCACAGAAGAATACGAAACAGAGGAAATGGTTTTAAACAGTAAACGGTAGAAGTGATAGAAAGTCGGAGTGTCAGGCGAATGAAGATAAGCGAGGAACGGATTAAATGGGTATTACGTGATTATGAGGGCGTTCTGAAATACTGCGATGCCAGATATGAGAATTATTACAGAAGTTATATCTGCGAGAAACAGGAACTGCAAAATTTTGTACTGCCAAAGATAGACTTTGAACCACGTAGCAGTAGTGGAGGGGAGAAGCGAGATCTATCGGATTTATATGAAAGCTGGACGGAACGCCAGAAGAAGTTTCAAAAGGAACTGATCAATCTGATGTTTGAAGTCGAAAAAGAGCGAGAGGAAATACATCGTATCTGGCTGTGCTTTCAGATGCTGCCTAAAAAAGAATATGAAATTTTGCAAAAGCTGTATGTGGAGCAGCATCCATATAAAGAAGTGGAACTGGACAGTGGGATCAGTCACCGAGCCTTTGAAAGGATCAGAAAGCACGCAATTGAGCTGATTCAGAATGCCTATGAAAGTAAATGGAAAAAAGAAAAGTTGTTGGTTTATGCAAAAAATGAAAAAGAACACAGACAACAGAAGATAGAAGAGGAACCCTATCAGCAGATGGACTTATCCAGTTTTATAGATACGGGGAAGAATCATGTTCCGGATTTCGGAACAAATAAAGGATAAAAGAAAGGATGTTCCGAAATTCGGAACAAAAGGTGAAGAGCATGAAACGATTTGTGATCGGAAATTTAAAGGGCGGCGTTGGGAAAACAACAACAGCGGTGAATCTGGCATACAGTATGGCAAAGTTAGACAAAAAGGTTTTAGTTTTGGATGCAGATCCTCAAACCAATCTGACCCCGTTTTTTATCAAAGTAAACGCAAACGGACACACGATCAAAACAGTGCTGCAACATCCAAACCTGGTGCGCAGTGCCATTTACCGGACACGATATGCAAACATCGACATCATTAAAGGGAGTACAGATTTAGTAGAAAATGATGCATATGATACCAATGCTCTTTTGAAGGCACTGATGCAGATTCAGGATCGATATGACGTTTGCATTATGGATACCAGACCGGCCATGGAATTGATTACTACAAGTGCACTTTATGCGGCAGATGTCCTGATCACGCCGGTTTGTCTGGATAAATTTTGTCGGGACAACCTCCTTCTGGTAGAAGATAAATACCATCATTTACAAGAACAGGGGGTGGGCGTAGAATGGAAGATCTTTGCAAATAAAGTGGAAAATAAGCGGGCACAGAAGCATACCTACATCGACATGGTGGAACGGCATTGCTGGCCGTTTATGGAAACCTGTATCAGTAAGGGGGCTGTTGTGGAAAATGCACTGGAATACTATAAGCCAGTTATGAAGCACCGTTCCAAAAGTCAGGTGGCACTTGATTTTATGGATCTGGCCATGGAGTTACAGGAGGTGTAAGGGATGGCAAAGATCAGTAATATTTTCAAAGAAGAAACAAAAAAAGCAGACTTACATCCCAAGAGAGTTACCCATTGGATTCATTATACCAAGCTGAAAGATAACCCTGCCCAGTACCGTTATGGAAAAACGATGCAGGAGCGGGAAGAACTAAAAGGGGAAGTCCGCAGGAAAGAGGAAGCCCTGGCGGATCTGATTGAAGCGGATGGGGAAGTGATACAGGATCTTCTGGTTAGAAAAATTGACACCGATGAATATGAAATCATTGCCGGACATCATCGAAGAAACGCCTGTAAGATTCTAGTGGAAGAACGGAATCAGGAAAGTTATGCCATGCTTCCCTGTATCATTCGGAACCTTTCAGATGTACGGTCTGAATTTACCTGCTATTCCTCCAATGGATATGCAGCAAAAACGGATTATGAAATTATGTGTGAACTGGAAGGAATGAGTCATCTGTTGAGGACTTATCCGGAAGAATTTCCGAATCTTCCAGCAGGAAGGCTTGCAGATAAGTTGGCAGCGCAGCTACAGATGTCCAAAAGCACAATTGGAGAATATCGGACGATCGCAAATAATCTGGGAGAAAAGGGGATGCAGGACTTTCAGGCAGGGAAATTGAAAAAAAGTGCAGCTGTGGAACTGGCAACCTTACCGGAAGAAGAGCAGGAAGAACTCCTAAAACAAGGGATTGTAAATCACAAAGAAATTAAAGCATACAAAAAAAGTAAGGATGTTCCGAAATCCGGAACAATGGAACTTCCACTCCTGCAGTTTGAAACCGAACAGGAATGGAAAGATTTCTTACTGCAATATCCAAGCTGGACAGTTGTAAACAAAAATAAAATGACAGAAGAAACTCTTTATGAATACAGACTGGTCAATGGAACAAGGATTTTGGTACGGGAGTTTCCCTATACATCCGGAGAGGAAACCATTTCCTGTCAGGAGTGGTATCTGTGGAGACCAGAGATCCGGCATTTTCGGAATGCAAGGGTAAGGTTGGAAGACATCATAGGTTATATGCGAAATGAAAATGAGTGAAGCAGTGCTGTTCCGAATTTCGGAACAGCAGCAAAATAAGGCGAAAAGGAAAGAGTATATGAAGCTTTGTGTAACCATGGTATTTGCGTTAGTTATAGCGTTTTTTGCGGCTCATTCATTTACATCATTGTTTGAGCAAGAATATAAACTCACTTTTAGGCGGTCAGTAATTCTATTTTGTGGGGTACTTGTATTACTTTTTCTGTTAATTAGTTTGGCACTTTTGTTTTTAACGGAATAGTATTGTTAATATTTTAGATGCAATTACCACAACAGCAATAAAAAGTCAGGTTTAAAAGAACCAGAAATTTTATCATTTGTTAGAGAAAAGATAAAGTAGGCACAAGAAAAACTGTTCCGAATTTCGGAACAACAACAGAATAAGGAGAAAAGAAATGAGAGATCCATTGTACCTTTATGGAGATGAACCGTATGAGGAGAATGAAAATGTAATACTGATTCCAAAGGAATTGGTATTTACAGAAGCATTTGCAAAGTTGCCCGGAGACGCACAAATCTTATATTTTGTAATGTTGGAGTATCTGAATGATGCAGAAGAGAAAGGGTGGATTGATGACGAAGGAATGCTCTATATTGAATTTCCAATCCAGGAGATTATGAATCTACTCCATTGTAGCGAAAGAAAAGCAATCCGGTTATTGGAAGAATTGGATGAACAAAAGGGGCTGGGGTTAATCAAGAAAAAAACACAGGGTGGTAAGAAACCAAACAGGCTGTATTTAAAGCCACTTGCAAAGGTGTTAAAGGAACTGAAAGAAAAGTAATGTTCCGAAATTCGGAACGGAACAGGAGCAGATATGGGGAAACTATCAAAACACACGAGAAAAAGACTTTTCAAATTATTGGCAGCAATGGGGATGTTCGGTCTGATGGCAGTATGGGATCGTGTAATCCCACAAAATACAGCATGGAAACTGGCGGTCAGTATGCTGTTAGGTGGTGCGGGTCTTTTTATAAGTATCCGGCTTTTGAGCAAGCCTGACGTACAAGAGAAACAGGGAAGAGAGGAATAAGGCATGAAACGACGACTGTATTATTATGGGGAAGATGTTCTGAGTAAATCTTTTTTGATTTTGCCAAAGGAATTGGTATTTACCAAAAGTTTGGCAAATATGTCTGCAAAATCTAAGATTTTATATTGTGTGCTCAGGGAGCGTTTGATGTTGTCTGCAAGAAATAACTGGACAGACGAAAATGGAAGAATCTATATCATCTATTCCATCGAAAAAATAGCAGAAGATCTGTTTTACAGCAGGGCAACGATCATGCGTATGATGGACGAACTAGAGCACCTTGGACTGATAGAAAGACGGAAGCAAGGACTTGGAAAACCCAATTTAGTGTATCTTTGCAATTCTGAGACTATCGCAGAATTATTGTCCGGAGCAGACATTGAGATTGAGGAATGGGAACAGGGTGAAACAGAGCATCGATTGACCTGTCAGATTTGCAACCCGGAACATACAGTTATTGAAGATGTGACAGAAACAATGGAAATTAAGGAAGAATCTACTGTTTCGGATGTGACCTGCCAGATTTGCAACTCGGAGGAAAGTAGAGTAGAACAGATAGAATCCGAAGATTGTGCAACCGATCAGCAGTATCAAAACTGGCAGTCCCAAAACCAAAATGACCAGATGACCTGCCAGATTTGCAACTTCCAGAAGTATCAGGATTGCAACTCTAATAATACTGAGTATAAAAATAATAATAGATATAAACATCTATCTATCATGTATACAGTAAATCATTCAAGGGTACAGGATCGATGGATGGATCGAGACTGTGTAGAAGCATTTTTCCGGAAGAAGTGGGAATATGATGTTTTGCTGCAGGACGGAGCAGATGCAGACTTGTTGGCAGTACTGCTTGCTGTAGCAGTGGACACGTGCAGCCGAAGGAGTACCACAATTCATCGATTTGGGAGACGGGAATATACAACAGCAGAACTGCGGGCACAATTTTCCAAACTGACCATGTCGCACATCCAATATGTGTTATATTCCCTGGGGCAGACTACCACCCGGATCCACAATATCCGAGCCTATCTTCTGACCAGTCTGTATAATGCGCCGGATACTATGACCTTTTATTACAGCCGGAAAGTCTACGAAGATTTGGGGTATCAGCCGGTTTCAAATTTTGGAAATAATGATAAATCGGATCCGTTCCGAATTTCGGAACATAGACTTTTTGCCAGGAGTGCAGAAAGGAAACAGTATGCGTGGAGGTGAAAAGGATGAAATGTCCATTTTGTGGTTCCAACAGAGGGTATTACCAGATCGAAAGAGTACATAGGGCGTTGCTGTTTGATTTTGACGGCGAACCGATCGGAGGCTCAGAAGATGTTACAGACTATGCGGGTCGTAGGAAACAGTGTATCGACTGCCATAAGATACTCCCAAGGAAACTGTTTGAGGAAATGATGGAAACGTAAATCATTGTTCCGAAATTCGGAACGGAAAGGAGAAAACATGGGGAAAATAGAACCGGAAAAAGAAATAAAAAAAGTGGTCATCTGTTATGAGGATGGAGAAAAAAAAGAAGTGGAAAAAGGATTCTTTTGTGAGATGCAGCCAGAGGATGAATGTCTGAATCTGACCTTCCACATGTTCCAAGTGGAAGGAAAAGAACTGGTATGCATCATAGAGGGGATGATGGAGTTGGGAGACCGCCTGGGAATGTTCTCACCAACAAAAGAAACACAGGAAGGAGAAGAGGGAAACCGTGAAAGAAAAAGAAGTTAGGTGTACTCCGGAAGAATTGAAAGAACTGATAGAAAATCTGGAAGAAGGGCAAATCCTGGAGGTGACGTTGAATGGCGAATAAAGGATTGGATATTGTGCAGGTAAAGCTGGTGATGGATAAAACCTTGTACAGTGAAGAACAGTTATCCTCTCCGGATCAGGTCGTACAGTTTATGAGAAAAGAGTTGTCAGAGTATGACAGGGAAGTATTCTGCATTTTGAACTGTACAACGAAAAGCCAGGTAATCAACATGAATATCGTCAGCATGGGAACGATCAATGCGTCCCTGGTAACAGGACGGGAAGTGTTTAAAAGTGCAATCCTTTCCAATGCGAGCTATGTCATCCTGTTACATAATCATCCGTCTGGTGATCCGCAGCCGAGTCACCATGATTTTCTGGTTACATCAAAATTGTGTGCGGGTGGACATATCTTAGGAATTGATGTGTTAGACCATATCATTGTAGGTGGACGTACAGGAAAGTATCATTCCATGGCAAAGGAGGGAGAACTGGAAAATTTGCGGACAAAACTATTGGAACCGGCAAAAGCTGTAGCAGAACCTCTGTTTCAGAGGGTTGGTAAAGAAAAGCACAGAATAAGAAGGAGATGAGAACAGAACTGTTCCGAAATTCGGAACGTTCTTATGCAGAGGAAAGAAGATGTCATATACTGCAAGCAAAAAGGAGAGGCATATGACAAATCGAAACCTTAATCGGATGAAAAGCAAAGGAACGAATAAAAAAGTAGAAGTGAATGATGGAATGATGGAAAAAGAAAGCAACGAAAAATTGAATACGATACCGCAGATGGGAGGGCGGATTGCTTGCCATTTCATCGAATGTATAGAAAAAGTAAATGCCATTTCCGAGAGAAAAGATAGTAACACTCGACTATCCGTCCGACAAAGGGAAAAGAGCCCGATGTTTCAGAACCCTTTTCCTCTCCTTTTTCTACGAATGTTTCCATTTGTCACGCAACTTTGCTTGCAAGTATTGTTTTTGACATATCCAGTTAGACCCTCATCAATTATCGGAAATTGGCCGACTTAAAAAAACAAGGCTAGTATAACTTCCTGCAAAGTTTTTTTCCGTGTGGCTCCAATATAGCTGATAATCGGTTTCCGTTTTGCTCAAATATGCCCATCCTGTCATTTTATCCGGAGAATCAGCAGAATATGACATAAAGTGGTTTTTATCTTCTACGGTATAGTTGATGATGGTATCAGATACATATTCGGGAAATAAGCTTTTAATCGCATAGGTTCCATTGTCAAAATATTCTCTACTTGGATTTCCTTCATAGTCGGTCGAAGCATACCATTCACCAAGAAGCAAGTCTGTGGACAAAGCCAATGGCTCAGCTTTTGTGTAACTGTCATAGTCCAGTCGGAGCGTTCCATCTTCCTCAAACTGGGCATTCAGATTGACCTCACTGCCGTCGGCTTTGGTGACAGAAAGTTCACTTCCCGATAACACTTGATACTTCCCTTGTTGTATCCCGTCCGCCGTATACTCAATGTACAGTCCATCTTGTGTGAACTCGATGGGAGAGCGAGAGTCTGTGTACCAATACCCGATCAGGCCATCTTCCAATTCCTTTAACTCTGCGGCAGCCTGTTCCTCCGCCGCAATGCGTTCAGCTTCTTTGCGGGCATCTCTGGCAGTTTGGGCTTGATCGGCTGACTTGTAAAAAGTACGAGGAATTTCACTATCTCTGTCATAATAGCGAAGAATCATTTGTCCGTCCTCTTGCTCAATTTTTAACTTGTGCGTCCCGTCTAAAGGGCCGACCATAACCACCGTGTTTTCTTCAACGAAAAACTCACCAGTACTCAGCCAAGAGCCATCCGTATATGTATTATCCTTTTTCAGCAATAGGACTGACTCATCATCTTGGTCAGAATACCAAGTGCCGACCACAGAGCTATTTTTCGAACTGCAACCAGTAAACATACACAGGAGCATAATGCTTGCCAATATAATAGGTATCGCTTTTTTCATTTTATCTGACTCCTTTCATGGATATATAGTTATAGTTTATCATAGTGACAGCAAAATTGAAAATAAAAATTGAAAACAAAACTATACATATTAACCTTAAATAAAAATGAGTAATATTTGTAATAGTACGGTTTCTAGCTCTTAGAAACATGAGTTTTAAAGAACTTGAATAATATACAATTTCTGATAAAATATAAAAAAGGAGAGTAGAAATGGGACAAAATCGTATGAAACAGAACGTATATAAAATGCTGTTTACGGTAGGTATTGGTGGTATTTTTTCGTGCTATTTGCTCGAATTAAGCAGAATAAAATTACTTCCGCTTTCCGAACAGTTACAACGAAGTATCGCATTAGGAAACATACCGGAGATACACATTTCATCTTTAGAGATAATGATTTCTTTTATCAGTGTATTTGCAATCTTATCAGCTCCATTTTTTATGGACGGAGGAAAGAAAGCAGGGAAAAGGTGTCTTATACTCTTGTGCTTTCTATTTATTGACTTCTGTAGTTTGATATCTGTAATTGTCAGGGGGGAACTTTTTCATATATATATTGTGGTTGTATGGGTTTCTTCTATTTACTTTGTATGGATGTGTTTTGAAATTCTAGGGGTGTTATATCGATGGATGAAGACAGAATCAGCAGGACAAACGATTGATGTGGTAAAACTGACATTTCTATGGACAATTATAGCATTTATACTTGGAAAGGTATGGTAACAGATGACGGCAATTGCAAAAGTCAAAATAGCCTTAAATATAGTATTGGAAATTACAGTAATCATATATACTTTCTTTTTAAAGCATTATAGCGAGGCTCTACATAAAATACGGAACAGTATGAAAATGTTTTTCTTCAAGCGTGGAATGTAGTAGCAGAAGAACGGTTTTGGGGATACTTCATTGTAGGGGCAATCTTAGCAATCGCATTGGTTGTGGTATCTGGGAAGAATTATAGAAGTCGCAATGAGTTAGAAAAAGTATGGATCATTTTGATTGTGTTAAATATGCTTCTCTTAATTGAACTGATGATCGTATACTCAAATCCGGTTTTTACATCACTGGTTATTTGTGTCATTGGAATAATAATTTTAGGAGAAGGTATGGGGAACTAAAAAGCTACTGTAGAATTATTGTAAGGAGACGGTTTTATGTCATACTACGTATCTGGCTATTATCAAGAAAAGGCAATTCTGAAAAAAGATGGGCATTTGTTTTTTATACAATGTGAGGAAGCAGACGCACCTACAGGCACAATGGTGGAAGGAAATGCAGCAATATCGATCGCAGAACTTCCAGAAAAGGAACAACAGGAAATTCTTCAGATCTATGCCAGCTGAGGGGAAGGAAATGATGCAGGATAAATTTTTCATGGAACAGCAGGACAACCTGTTTTATGCGAAAAGGAACATTGTAGATAGTATTTATTCTCAGTCGAAACTGGAAGGCATTGCAGTCACATTTCCAGAAGTGCAGGAAATCTATGAGGGACGCAGTGTTGCAGGATTGAGTGTAGAAGAACTTATAAAAATCAATAACCTAAAGCATGGATGGAAGATGATGTTTGCTACTGTGAATGCACCATTTGATTTTCAATATATACAAAAACTGAATCAGAAAGTCGGAGAAGGGATCGTGATACATGCCGGAAAATTGAAAAATTCAGATGTCAGTATTGGTGGAACATCCTGGAAGCCAGAGATTCCAATTTATGAGAAGATAGAAGCGGAGATTCAGGCGATTATGAATGCGGATCTGTCCGTGACTGAAAGAGCCATTACGATCATGCTCTATATCATGCATTCCCAGATGTTTTTTGATGGAAATAAACGGACGGCGCAGCTTGCAGCCAACCAGATCATGATTCAAGGAGGTGCGGGTGTTCTCCGTATTCCGGTAGAGTGTCAGAAGGAATTTTTTGCAAAGCTGATTGGATATTATGAAACAGGGAATATGAGAGAAGTAAAACGCTTTGTTTATGATACATCCATTGATGGATTTGTAAAGAAACAGACAGAACAGCCGGAAATATCTGCAGAGATGTTCCGGAAAGCGGTTCAGGAAAAACGATTCCGGAAGTAAAATTTGCGGGCGCAGGGTAACCTAAAGTAACGTAAAGTAACCTAGAAAGCACCTTGCAAAGGTGTTATACTAAAATTGTCAGAAAAGGAGATCTCAATGGAGACAAAGGAATATTATGAAATCAATCTTCCGGGATATCTGCAGCATGATTTAGATGCGATGAAAGAAGGAAAATGGCCGTATGACTGCCTGTGGGGAGAATTGTATGGTTCCATCAACTGTGCATTTATAGATGGGGATATTACAGAAGACCATGCCTGGTATTTGCGGGAAAAATATTTGGATATGGAAAGAGTCCGATCTTCTGACAAGATGGATTCCAAGTGGACGCAGGGTAACGTAAAGTAACCTAGAAAGCACCTTACAAAGGTGATATACTAAAATTGGAAAAAAGGAGATGACAGGATGGAATCGGATTCAATTTTTAATAATCCCTATATAGAAAAACTGTTATCCGCAGAAATAGGGCTTTGGGAAATTCCCAAAGAGGAATTGAGAGGGGCTATGGCATGGGAAATTTATCTGTCGGCCTTCCGGGCGGACAGAGCATTGTCGAAGTCCTATTAGGAAACGGATTTATGTTTATTAAAAGAAGAAATAGAACAGGCGAGAAAAACAACAGATTTTAGTTTTACACACTGTCTGGAACGGTTGTATGAAGATAAGAGGTCAGAGTATGAACTGGTGTATCGATTAAAGAAGGATCCTATGTTAGAAATAAAGCCGACATCCAGAAAGGTCAGTATTTTTCAATATCTTCGGATGAAAAAACGACTTTAAGGAGGACGCAGGGTAACCTAAAGTAACGTAAAGTAACCTGGAAAGCACCTTGCAAAGGTGGTATACTAAAATTAGAAAAGTATAGAAAAGGAGCGAAGAGGAATGAAAGAAATGTGGAAAAAATACAAACGACAGATCCAGATTGGTGGGGGAATCTGTTTGATCGCAGCATTGGGGATCGGCGGATATGTAGCAGCGAATCAGGATACCGCTGTGCAGACAAAGGTAGAGACAAAACAGGAGGCAAAGTCCTCCAATCAGAAGATTGCGAAAACGAATTCGAAGGATACAACTTCTGAGAAGAAAACGGATACGAAACAGGATACTGAAAAAAAGGAAGAAACCAAGTCTGAAAAGACAGCGGAAAAAAAGGAAACTATGGCAAAAAAGTCAGAAAATTCTGACAATAAGAAATCTGCAGAAAAGGCGGATAAGAAAGAATCGGTAAAAGCAGAGAAAGAAACAGGAAAAACAGAATCTTCTTCCAAACCGGAGCAGAAACCGAGTCAACCGGAATCCAAACCAGAACAGAAGCCCAACAAACCTCAGACGAAACCGGAGCAGAAGCCGAGTCAGCCGGAATCTAAACCAGAACAAAAACCGAGTAAGCCGGAACAGAAGCCGAGCCAGCCAGAGTCGAAACCAGAAAAACCACAGCATACCCACACCTGGCAGGAGAAGACTCATACAGTCAATCATCCGGAAGTGGGACATAACGAGCAGTATGTTGTAAAAGAGGCCTGGACAGAAACGGTAACAGAAGATGTCTATGATCCATGGGATTGTTGCAATGTGTGTGGTGCGGATTGTACAGCGGATCCAGGCGGACATGCATATCAGCATGCGATAGCTGGTGAAGGGGGCGGTCATCACACAGAGTATTATAAAAAAGTAACAAGAACGGTGGAGCATCCGGCAGAGTACGGAACACGTTATGTAGTCGATACTCCGGCCTGGACAGAGACTGTCAGTGATGGATTTTTCTGTACTGGATGCGGGGCAAAGAAATAGCAGAGAGGAGTACATATGGCAGAGAAAGAGCGAATGCAGCCATTCTGGTATCAGGGGAATCTGATTGATCCCAATGAAGAACTGCCGTTTCCCTTAGAGCAGTTGGAAGCGGAGAATGCCTGGAATGATATGTGGGAGGCTATGACAGAAGAGGAACAGGATGCATATATCCGAGCAGAGTTTTGGGAAGGCAAATAAACAAAAGACAGGAAAGAAAAAGGACATTCGAAAGAGTGTTCTTTTTTTGCGCCCATTTTGAAGGGAGGGAGCAAAAATGAGACGATATCGGAACCGAATCCGGATTGCGGATTCTTCCTAACAGGAACTGTTGCAGGAAGAACAAAAAGAAAAAAGGAGGGAAACTTGCATGAAAAAATGGAAACGGATCCTGTCTGCAGTTTTGGCGGTCTTGCTGCTGTCAGGGAGTATGCCTGTATGGGCGGCAGAGACAGTGGATCCAGACGAACAGGCAAGAGACATCCAGGAACTCAAAGACAAGCTGGAAGGACTGATCTCCGAAGAAGAGCTTGGAAAGTATACGAAAAAGGAACCAATCGGAGAGGCACGTGTAGAAGGGGAAACGCAGGATCGGAGCAGCTTTTTTGCGGCAGTGGGCTCCCAGGCAACGATCCGGCCGGGAACACCCCATGCTTATGGATCCTGGAATACAACGGAATTTAGCGTACAGACGGAAACGGGTACCCATCTGGGATACTGTGCAGAACCAAACAGTCCCACTCCATCAGGCGTATTTCAGATCTCAAAGTTGAACAATGATCTGATTAAAGCAATGTTGTTGGTTTCAATCGGTGGGCCGGCATACGATGTCAGCAAGCCCTATTTTGAATCACCATCTGTGCAGGCGCACATTCCGGATATTTACGGATGCTGCCATGCAGTCATTGGCTACCTGTATGGCGGATATACCACAGGATTGAATTATAACCAGCTGGCATGGGTGTATAACATTTCCGTGGAACTGAAAGAACGGTGGGTAAAGGTTGTCCGAGATCGTGGTCTGATGGATCAGTATACCGCTTATGTTGCGTATAACGATAAACAGGATATTGTGTGGATTGAAAAAGACCAAAAAGGGAGCATCAACCTGAAAAAGGAGTCTGCCAACCCGGAATTGACAGAGGGAAACAGTTGTTATAGTAGGGAGGGTGCAATCTATGGTGCTTATAAAGAGCAGGCCTGCACCACAAAGATTGCGGATCTGACCACCGATGCGCAGGGAAACTCCAATACGGTGGAAGTGGAGGCCGGTACCTATTTTATCAAAGAGATTAAAGCCCCGAAAGGGTTTGTCCTGGATCAAAAAGTACATCCGGTTACCGTCACAGCAGGACGGACTGCGGTGGTGAAAGTGAAAGACCTTCCACAATTAGACCCGGTGGGAGTGCTGCTTGGAAAAATTGACAAGGAAACCAATCAGAACAAACCACAGGGAAGTGCCTCGTTGGAAGGTGCAGAGTTTACGGTGAAATACTATAAAACAGAACCAACGGGAACGCAGGATCCGGCAGAACAGGGAAAGACACCAGAACGAACGTGGATTTTTAGAACTAATGAAAATGGATTTTGTTATTATGAAGAAAAGTATAAGGTTTCGGGGGATGAACTTTATTTATCACCAACAAAAAATCCATCTATCCCGTTGGGAATTGTAACGATACAGGAAACGAAAGCGCCAGAGGGATATTTATTGAATCCAGAAGTGTATGTGGTTCCAATTACCAGCGCAAATAATGGAAGTGAGTTTGTAGAAACTTATAATGAACCCAAAATTCCAGAAACCCTACTGACATTGGATATCGTGAAAGTTTTAAAAGGCAAAGATGCGCCGATTTCAGGGGTGGTCTTCCTTCACACAGATTCCAAAGGCAACCAAGAGGAAGTGACAACGGATGAAAAGGGACAGGCAGTACTGAAAGGTCTGACCCGTGGCACCCATACCATTCAGGAGAAAAGCGTACCGGATGGGTATACCAAAAATCCAGGTGTTTTGAAGTTTTCGGTGGACGAAAATAATAAGATCACGCTGCTGGAAAATACGGCAACGGACAAAACCGGAACCATGAAATTTACGGTTCGTGAGGATGGAACGGCACAGCTTCACGTAGAGGATGTATTAGCACCGTATCAGCTGATTGTCCACAAGGTGAATGACCATGCAAAAGTGCTGGAAGGGGCAGAATTTACCCTCTATACAGACGAGGAGTGCAAGCAGGAATTGCAGAAAGCGACCAGTGGAAAAGATGGAATCCTGCGGTTTCAGGATCTGGAAGTGGAAAAGAAATATTATCTGAAGGAGACCAAAGCACCGGAGGGTTACCGGATCCCGGTGAATTCGGACGGCACGGATATCGTGTATGAAATCTACACCAAAAGTGATCCGCAAAAAGATCTCTTTGAATACTATGTGAATGGAAAGAAGTATACGGATACAACCGGGGATTTTGCCATTACCGGAACGAAAGCAGAACGGGAAGTGCATCTAAAAGTAGTAAATTTTGTGGGAATGCAGATGCCGGAAACCGGAAGCCCTTGGACATTGGGAATCGTTTTGGTGGGAATCGGCTGTCTGATAGTGGCAGGATACTTTATGAAGAGAAAGGGGAAACAGGAAGATGAAGAGAAATAAAGTGTGGATGTTCGCAACACTCTTAGCATTGGGTGGAATCAGTGTAAGTACCGTAGGGGCTCCGCTGTTGACAGTACAGGCTGCAGAAGAAGCAACCGTGGCAGCAAAGGAATATAACACCCAGGGCGGAATTGCCAACATGGGAAGCGGCACGGCAAACATTACCATCAAGGGAAATGCAGGCCAGACGCTGGTAGGGAAGAAATTCCATGTGTACAAGCTGTTCCTGGCGCAGAATGCACAGGGCATGGAATCCATCAATTACACCTTCAATCCAGCCTACGAACAGGCATTAAAGAATGTGGCAGCAAAGGCACTGTCTGTTCCAGTGGATGATGTGACAGAATATATGGTAATCGATTACATCCAGTCTCTGAACGCCTACAAAGTGGAAGGAGCGCAGACGGAACAGGAACTGGAAGGACGCTACAGCAAGTTTCGGTATTTCGTAGAGGACTTACGAGATGAAATCGAAAAACAGGGCGTGCAGTCCGAGGTGGTGAATGTAAAGGATGTAAAAGCTGACAATTCTGTCCAGCTGACAGGCTTAGCGTTCGGCTATTATCTGGTGGATGAAATTACGGATGTGGAAGGGACACACTCTGCAGGATCTCTTTGTATGGTGAGTACAGCAAACCCAACGGCAGAAATGCAGATCAAATCCGATTATCCAAGTGTGATCAAAAAAATCCAGGAGGATGATCTGCCCCAGAACATTCCGGATAAAAACGGGTGGAATGACATTGGGGACTATGAGATCGGTCAGACCGTTCCTTACAAATACGAGTCCAACATTCCAAACATGAACGGATACAAGACCTATTACTACGCATGGCATGACAAGATGGACAAAGCCCTGACATTCCAGCCGGAAAGTGTGAAGATCACCATTTCCGATGAAAAGGGGAAAAGCTACACGTTGAAAAAAGGGGAATTTACTGTGAACACCAATCCAGGAGGGGAAGATACTTTCCAGGTGGTTGTCCAGGATATCAAAGCAATCGTGGACAGACAGTTCCCGAATTTTAATGCCAAACAGGAAAATACCTATGGACAGAAAGTGACCCTGACTTATGAGGCAACGTTGAATGATCTGGCAGCCAACGATACGGGACGTCCGGGCTTTGAGAATGATGTGCGGCTGGAATTCTCCAACGATGCAGATTCCAACGGAGACGGGAAAACAGGATTTACCCCATGGGATACGGTCGTCTGCTTCACCTATCGGATTGACATTGTGAAAACCAATGACCATGACAAGGTGCTGCAGGGTGCACATTTCCGGTTATACAGTGACAAAGACTGTAAAAACGAAGTCTACGTGAAACAGGGGGATACAGGCTATCATGTGATCAACCGGGATTCTGCCGGAGGTACGGATCACACAGGTGGCAGCCAACCACAGGATGCGGTGGAGATGGTATCCGGAGCGGATGGACAGGTGATCCTCATCGGTCTGGATCAGGGAACGTATTGGCTGAAAGAGACCAAAGCCCCGGACGGATACCGGTTGTTAAAAGACCCCATCGAGATCAAGATCATCCCAACCTATACGGATGACCGAAACAATTACATCAAGGGTCAGGGAGCCACTGCAGAAACCTTGAAGGAGCTGCAGGCAACGGCACATATCAAGAGCTTCTATGACGGGGCAACGGAAGAAAATGACCTGCAGCTGGAAACCGATCCGGAACAGGGAAATGCGAACCTGACCGTTGTCAACAAAGTGGGAAGCAAACTTCCGGTTACCGGTACTCCGGCAATGGCAATCCTCCTGGTAACAGGAGCCGGGCTGATGGCAGTGGCAGTTACAAAAGCAAGAAAGAAGGAATAAGGAATGCGGAAACGATGGGGAATCTGGGTGTTGTTTGTACTTGGATTCCTTTGTTGCTGTCTGCCCCTTCTGGCACATCTGTACAGTCAGAAAGAGCAGGAAAAGGTGATTGCAACCTATCAGAAGACCATCCGGGAACAGAAACGGGATGTAAAAGAACTACGGAAACAGGCAGAACATTACAACAGCATCCTCTACCAGACCAATGGGGCAGCCTTATCTGGGGAGGATGCACTTCTTTTGGGGGATGCGTCTTACGCATCCCTGCTAGATACGACCGGGACAGGGGTCATGGGAAGTCTGGATATCCCAAAAATCGGAGTGGAACTTCCAATCTATCATGGAACGAGTGAAGAAGTATTATCGAAAGGGATCGGGCATCTGCAGGGAAGCAGCCTTCCGGTGGGAGGGGAATCTACCCATAGCATTTTAACCGGACACCGGGGACTTCCCCAGTCGAAGCTTCTGACCAGGCTGGATGAATTGGAAAAAGGGGATTACTTCTTCTTCCATGTGTTGGACGAAACCCTGGCCTATCAGGTGACAGAGATCCAGGTGGTAAAGCCCGAAGAAGTCTCTGTATTAAAGATTCAGGAAGGGCAGGATCTGGCATCGATCATTACCTGTACTCCTTACGGGTTAAACACACACCGCCTGATCGTAACTGGAAAGCGGGTGCCTTATGAGGCAAAACAAGCAAACAGCATGGGAGAAGAACTGCCCTCTGCAAGGGAATTGGTGTTTACCCTGTTGCCGTTTGCGTTCTTATTATTATTCCTCCTGTATATCTGGAGAGAAAGGAGACGGACAATCAATGAAGCGAAATATGATGACAAGATTTAGTGCCGGATGTCTGGCACTGCTATTGACCTTTGGGAGCGTCTGCAGTGTGCAGGCAGCTCAGGAACCAGCAGAACCGAATACCGGGCAAAGTCCAGAGCAGACGGTACAGATGGGAAGCGTGACCGTCCAACTGACACCGGGAAAAGAGGGAACCAGCGTAGCGGATGTGGAGTTTTTCCTGACGAAAGTAGGGGAGATCCAGGACAGCACCTATACGCTGCTTCCGGAATATGAATCCACAAAGATCGATTTGAATACGCTGACCACTGCAGAGCAGTTGGAAAGTGCAGCAAAGAAGTTGGCAGAGACCGCCAAACAGGAGCCGGGTAAAAAAACGGATGGAACCGGACAGGTGGTGTTTGAAAAACAGGAGCTGGGAGTGTATCTTTTAACGGCCAAAGACCAGCCGGGGTACGACCTGGTATCCCCGACCCTCTTAAGCATCCCTACCATGGAAACAGACGAAACCTTACATTACGACATCAAAGTGGAACCGAAGCACACCCCGAGACCAGCCGAGCATACGGCACCCCAGACCGGACTGTTTGATGCCACCATTTGGTATGTAGAAGGGGGAGTCCTCCTTCTGGTGCTTGCCGGGGGACTGGTAATTGCAGCAAAACGACATGAGAAAAAGTAAGGGACTTTTGGGATTGGTCTTTTTGTTAGTGCTGCTGGGTGTGGGCTGCTTTTATCTGGCATACCGGGAACAGAAACCATTCCAAGAAATCAAGGTGAAAGGGGAAGCGCTGCAGAAACTGGTGGTACAAGAGACTGTCAGTCAGGAGGCAGATCCCATGGAACGTACCATTGATTTTGCAGCACTGCAGCGCATCAATCCGGAAATCGTGGGATGGCTGTATGTACCCCAGATCGGGGTAGACAGCCCCATCCTGACGGGACAGACAGATACGGAATACCTGACCAAAGATTTTGAAGGGGCATACAGCCCACTGGGGAGTATTTTTACCTTTGCAGGAGCCAGGCTTTCGGACAGTCAGGTGTATCTGTTTGCCCACAACATGGCTTCCGGACAGATGTTCGGGAGCCTGAAACAATTCACGAACGATGCGTTTCTGGCAGCAAATCCGCAAGCCTATCTGTATACACCGGAGCGTGTCCGGAAACTGCAGGTGGAAGACTGGACGTATCTGCAGGCGGATGATCCCTGCTTTTCCAGTCGGGAAAGTCAGGAGACTGCCAGAGTCACGCTTGTGACCTGTGTGGGATATTTTCAGACCCCAAAGCGGCTGGCAGTGAATACAAAGGTAGTGGAAGAACGCACTGCCTTTTAGAAAGGAGTGCGAATCCATGAAGAAACGAAATAAGATGTTGCTGATAACCAGCATGGTTCTGGCTGCCTGTGGCAGCCTTTGTCTGGGACGTTCCCTGACGACTCTACCCGGAAAGGAATGCCCCCAAACAGAACAGGTGGAAGAATCCGAAACAAAGGATCCGGATTTCGAAGAAACCCAGGAACCCAAAAAGGAGGAGGAACCGGTTGTACCGGCACAAACAGTGCCGGTTCCTAAGACCGGGGATTCCTGGTGGTAAAAAAAGAAAAGGAGAGGTTGATGGAAATGGAGAAAACAATGGGAGTTCCAAAGCCGGAGGGATCTGGAACCGAACAGTATCTGGAAGAGATGCAGCGCATTTTTGCGGCAAGGGAAGAGACCTACCAGAAGCGGAAACAAGAGTATGAACAGAAAAGCCAGGAACTGCAGAAGATTCAGACCGAGCTTGGAAGACAATACCAAAGCCTGGAAGGACAGAAACAGGAGCTGGCATCTGCCCAACAGAAGCTGGCAGAACAGAAAGTGGCACACAGGGAAGAACAGGAAGAGCTGCAGCGTGAAAAACAGGACTTTGAACAGACTAAGAAGCTCTATGAAGGACAGCAACAGGAACTGCTGATGAAGAGCCGACTGGAACTGGAACAGCTGCGCAATGAGCGGATGGAAGCGGAAGATCTGAAACGGGAGTATGAATATAAGATCGGCCAACAGGAATGCGGAATCCCACCGTCCCTTCCGGATTTGTCCGCATATGTGCCGAAATTGGAATACGAGGCAGTGAAACAGGAACGGGATACTCTGTTCCAAGAAAAGACGCAATTGCGGGAGGAGAACCAACACCTGGCTATCCAGTTGGAGCAGAAAGAGCTTCTGTTGAAACAATTGGGGGAGGAGAGAACCTCCTTGCTGAAAAAGCTGCTGGAATCCAAACAGGAACCGCCACAGGAACCAGAAAAAGAGAGGGAAGTGCTGCCGGAGGTGGAAACCGAACTGGATTCAGCGGAAGTAATCCCGGAAGAGATGAATGCAGCCGAAGAGAATGAATGGAGACAGCGACCTTTGCGGGTTTCCGTAAAAGAACAGGAGATTACCAGAGAGGAATTGACTGCAACGGTCTTACAGCGGTATCTGCAGAACAACCATCCGGAGTTTGAGCAGCTGGAAATCCGGCATTCGGAGCAGGGCGAACAGATTCATGGGGAAGTGGGAAAACTGTCCTATGCCTTTTTGTTTTTCGAAGACTTGATCCAGTTTGACATTTCTGCAAAACGCAAAGGTGGAAAGGAACTGGAAGAGAAATTAGAGCGGATCGGGAAAAAGGTGCCGGGTGTACAGTTCCAATATTCCAAGGGTGAGGGGCGTGTGTATGCCAGCGGCTTTTTGACCAAAGATCTGACACCAGAACAGGCCATGAAACAGGTCTTTGAGATTGCGGATTATTTCCGGGAATAAAAACGGAATGTTCCGAATTTCGGAACAGGAAAGGAGAATCAATGTTTTATAGTATCATCGGGATTGCCCTGCTTCTGTTATCAGCAGTGACCATTGCATGTATGGTGGTGTTTGAAGTCCGAGACCATAAAGTAGGGAAGCCCCTTCCTGGGAAAAGAAAATTCCAAAAGCCGTATTCCCAGGCGTTTCTGGATGCCGTTCCCAGAGCCTATGAATCTGCCGGTACATTACGGGGGATGCTGACGCTTTTGGTGGAGCAGTGTCCCAAAGAAAATGGACGGGCAAAAGCAGCCCTGGATTACCTGGAACACAGTCGGTACCGGGACTATGAAACGGCACTGGCTTATCTGTCAGATTCCAGTGCTGTTTGTGAAAAACAAATCAGGGAGGTGTTAAAGCGGGAAATTCAAAAGACAACCGCATTAACTTGTCACTAAGCACGGATGGTTCGTGCTTTTTTTGTACTCAAAATGAAAGAGATGTTCCGGATTTCGGAACAGGAAAAGGAGATTGTTATGAGAAGAAGTAATTGGAAATCTAAACTGGTCGTTGTGATCGCAGTGGTCATTGGAATTTTATGTGGATTAGCTGCCGCTTATGTTGTGAATCAGAAATTTGGTGCCGCTTATATTGGACTGGCATTTTTTATTACCATGCCATTGGTGGCAGGAATCTTAATGTTTTTGATGATCCGTGTGTTTCGCATTGGAGAGTAGGAGGAAAAAATGATGAAACAAAACAAGATGCAGAATGAAAGAACAAACCAGAGGAAACTAGTGAACCCAACAAAAAAGGAATGGCGATGGCACGTGGCACAGTTCGGTGTGGGCTGCCTCCTCTTATTTTTTGCAGGAAACGTTCCGGTGTTTGCGGCGGGAAACGTGGATACCTCTCAGATCACAAATGGATTTGATGCCATCTATCAGGTAATCGCAGCCATTGTATCGTCCATTGGTTCTATCTTCCTGTTATGGGGACTGTTCGAATGGGCACAGTCATTGAATGCACAGGACGGTGGCGCACAGTCCATTGCATTTAAACGAATCGGAAGTGGTCTGATAGCAACCCTGGCACCACAGATCATTATGGTCATCCGGACAGGACTGCCAAGCTAGGAGGTGATGGCAAATGCCAGGATGGGTAGAAGACTTACTGAAGGAAATGTTCTATGGCCCGTTTTATCAGCTGGCAAAAGTCGTCTGGGATTGGTGCATCGGATTGAGTACGGGGGTCATCAGTCAAGACCCCCAGCACTTTTCCCCGGCCACTTGGAAATTTGTAACAGAGACTCTGTATCCCTGGGCAATGGGAATCGGATTATCCATGATGAATGTCTTTTTCATCTGTGTGTTTTTAAAAGCAGCTTCCAATTTAAAAGAGAACATCACCTTGGAGCTTTGTGTGGAAGGGATGATCCGGCTGGTGGCCTTAAATGTGTTGATGCAGATGGGAATGCAGTTGATGAAGACCCTGTTTTCCATGGCATCCCTGATGGGAGGAATGGTATTGGATTTCCAGGCACCAGATTTTTTCACCGGCGAAGTGGATGCCGGAAGTGTTCTGTTCTGGTGGTTTATGGGATTCCTATATTTCTTTATCGCACTGATCTGTGGAATGCTGATCTTTTTAACCTTATTTAGTCGTTATGTGAAGTTATATCTTCTGACAGTCACCTTCCCATTGGCTATGCCGAGCATGGTGTCCGGACGTGGGATTGACGAAACAGCGAAGAGCTGGGTGAGAAGTTTTTTAGGAAATGTGTTTGAGATCGTGGTGATCGCTCTGGTGATGTCGATCTCCGGGCGGATCATCGGAGGCATGGATATCCAGGGGGACAGCTTTGCAGATTTCTTTGACGGATTTGGGCAGGCACTGACCTCTACGATCTATATGATCGGAATGGCAGTGTCGGTACGGGGTGCAAGGAGCTTTATGAAAGAAACCTTCCACTTATAAACAACTTGTTCCGAAATTCGGAACGGAAAGGAGTAGAAAGAAAGGATATGAAAATCGATATCAACAAAGATTTTGAAACTGCCTACCAGCAATCCATTTGGAAAGGGCTGGATCTGAAACAGTTGATTACGGTGGGCTGCTTTTTGCCGACGGTGATCGGGATTATGGTTGTCCTTTGGTATTTTTTAAACGTTCCGCCGCAGGGAGGAGTTTACATTGGAATTCTGGCAGCACTGCCGATCCCGTTTTTGGGACTGTTCAAATACCGGGGAATGTCTATCCCTATGTTATGCAAAGAATGGAAGTATCTGCAGAAAACAAAGAAACTTTGTGGGGAAACAGAAACTGCAGCCGGTCAGAAACACCGAGTATTTACCATGCATCCATCGAGAAAGGAGCGATAAAAAGAAATGGCAATTTTTAATGGGAATAAGGAATTTTCCAAGAAAAGGGAGCTATCCCAGCCTTTGGTTCCGGTACCCAAGAACGTGCGTCAGGCATTCAACATCCAGAAAGCCTATGCAAACGGGGTATTCCAACTGGAACCCAAAAGGAAGGAGACTTTGTATGACCGATGTTATGTATTTGAGGATATCAATTACATCAACAAGAACCGAACAGAGAAAAAGAACTTTTTGTCGGAACTGATGTTCTGGCTCAATTCCATGGATGCGTCTTATAAGATCACACTGTGCAATGAATACCAGTCGGTAGAAAAGTTTCTGGCATCGATCCGGAATGAACGCAATGAGAGGGAATATCCAGACATTGCAAAAGGGATCCGGCAGTGGCAGGAATCGAAACTGGCGGATGCCAACTCCACGGTACGGACACTCCGGTACCTGACCATTACCTGCAGGGCAGACAGTCTGGCGCAGGCGAACATCTATTTCCGGGCATTGGAGCCCATGATCGAGGATGCCTTTGCAGGATGGGGCAGTGACATTGCTGTGTTGGGAACCCTGGATCGGTTCCGGGTGCTCCATGGGATGCTGCGTCCGGGGGAAGAATTTCCACAGGTTGTGCTTCGGGAAACCCTGCAGGACTGGAAAAGTGACATACTGCCACGGAGCATCCAGCAGTTTAATGATTATATAATCCTGGGAGATACCATGGTGACGGTTCTGACGGCGACCCAGTATCGGAAATCTCTGGATACGGACACCTTTTTACATACCTTAAGCAGCCTTCCTTATCCGTCTTTTGTGACGCTGGACTTTGCTCCGGTACAGCAGGAGGTCATCAATGACAAGCTGGTAGCGATGCATATGAACAATGAGCGGGAGATCAATGACGAGATCGAGCAGAAGCGGCAGGCAGGGCAGATCGTGACCTCCCCTTCTTATACCAAAAAGAAACGGCGGGATGAGATTGAGGAATACATTGAAATGGTAGATGCCAACGATGAGAAAGGGGTCTTTTTAAACCTTCTGGTGGTGTTGACGGCTCCGGTGAAGGAAGGCGTGGAGCTGTTGCAAGAGCGGATGGAAGAGGTCTGCGCCATCGGACGTTCTGATAAAGTGGGCGCCTTTTTGGAGCCTTGTGATTTTCGACAACTGAAAGCCTTAAATACGGCACTTCCAATCGGTGGGAGACAGGTGGATTATATGCGGTTCTTTCTCACCTCTTCTTTGGTGGCATTTAATCCCTATCATGCCCAGGATATCCTGGAGCCGGGCGGAAAGATGCTGGGGATCAATAAAACAACGGGACGATATCTCATTGCCAACCGGAAACTCCTTCCAAACCCTCACGGGATCATTGTGGGATATTCCGGTTCTGGAAAATCCATGCTGATCAAGCTGACCGAGATTTCCCAGACTTTGCTTGGAAGCGAAGATGACATCATTGTGTTAGACCCACAGAATGAATTTGAAGATATCTGCAGGGAATATCAGGGGGTGTATTTTGACCTGACTCCCAAAAGCGGAATCTACCTCAATGGATTTGAAGTGACCCAGGAAGTCTTTTCCGGCAGTAAAGAGCTGAAAGCGGAATTTGTGGCCAAACAGTGTGAGTATGCAAAAGGACTGGTGCAGGCGATCATGAAAAATATCCTGGTCACCCAGGAGCACGATTCCGTGGTGAGCCGTTGTACGGAGCAGATGTTTGCCCAGGTTTTTGCTCAAAAGCGGTTAAAGAAACAGCCCACCTTACTCTGGCTGCGGGAAGAGATTGGAAAGGAACTGGAACAGGTACAGTACGCTCACGATGAAGCCATCATCCGTCCCATCTACAACTCCCTGGAAGAGTATACCACGGGCTCCTGTGACATGCTGGCACATCCGACCAATATCGAATTCCAGAACCGTCTGGTGGGATTTGGGATGTGCAACGTGCCGGAAAACAACTGGGAGGCTGTCATGGATACGGTGCTGCATTATCTGTCTACCAGGATGGATTACAATAAAAAGTTGCAGAAAGCCACACACTTAGTGGTGGATGAGGCACAAGTGGTTTCGGAAAAACCGGGATCTGCAGATATGCTCAACAATGCAGTTATTACCTTCCGAAAGTTCGGAGGAATCGTCACCCTGGCGATGCAGAACGTGGTGGCAGCTCTGGCCAACAAAAAGATGGTAGAGCTATTCCAGAACTGTTCCTATAAATGCTTTTTAGATCAGGGCGGTGTGGATGCCCAGAGCCTGGCAGAGATCCAGCCGTTATCCGAACGGGAATTCCGTGCGCTGGGAACGGGAAAACCGGGAGAGGGTGTGATCGTCTGGAATAAAAAAGTGGTGCTTTTTAATGCACGGATTGAGAAGGATAATATCCTGTATGAAAAATATTCCACCAACTTCCATGAAAAAGCACAGCGGGAGGCAGAGCAAAAGCGTGTTCCGGATACGGTGCCTGTTAAACGAGACGAGATTCCGGAATCGGAGGGAAGAGAACGCTGGCAGGAACGAGTGCCTCCACAGGTGGCATATAAACCGGAACCAGAGATGCCCCAGAACTGGCAGGAAGAAAAGCCCGATGTGCTGCAACAGGGACTGGGGGAACAGGAGTGGGAGACCGTTCTGCAGCTGGCGGCGTTTGCACCGATCCGGTTTGGGGATGTGACTGCTTTGTTGGAGATCGCCCCGGAGGAAGCACAGAGGCTGTTGGATGCCATGCTTCAGGCAGGTGCTTTGGCAGAGAAAGAGGGCTGGTATCAGATTGCGAAGTAGGTGAAATCAATGAGATTGAATGAAACAAAACGAAAACAAAGAACGTCCCAGGAAGAAGTTCTGGCAGAGATGTTTGCAGAGGCAGAATTGCAGGGCTCTGTCCGGAAGAAGAAAAACTGGGATGCCTGGCTGGAACAGGAAGAGGAGCAACAGAGTGAAAAAGAACTGCAGGTGTATCTGGAGGAATATAGCGATCCTACCTTGTATCTGACTCCAAAAGAAGTGAAAGCATGGAACCGGATGCCAAAGTCCAAACAGAAACGACTTCTGGAGAAAGAATCCAGACAGGTATTGCAGGCATGGAAAGTAGGAGAGCGGAAGGGATCTGCTGGTGGCGGAAGGAAAGCGAATTCCATGGAAGAGCTGGTCTTTTTGCAGCGAAGAGGAACACAAAGAGGCACAAGATCAGGGACACCGTTACATGGGATTTGGAAGCCAGAAAAGGGAAGCACAAAGGGCTTCGGGGCGGAGAGACCAACCGATCCCCAGAGACACAGTTCCCCAGGTGTCAGGCAGACACATTCAAAAACCGGAAAACGGGTGGCGGAAGGAGTGCAGAGTGCTGCCTCTTCTGTTGCAAGCAGCGCATCCACGGTTACTCCAGCTACACTGGCCGCCAGAACTGCAAAGAAAACAGCACACACCTTTAAAAACTACGTCCAGGAAGTGAATCAGGCAGCCCAGCAAGCAATCGGGGAAGAACGGGCAAAACTGGAAGACACCAAACAGCAGAATGCGCAGGTTGGAGATCTGCCGTCCTTTGTAAAATATGTGGGGGCAACGATTGGAAGTGTGGTATTGGCCGGAGCAGCCATGGTACTGCAGCTGGCGGCGGCGCTTTTGACCGTGCTGGTGACCATGCTGGCCTTTCTTTTAGTGGCGGTATTGGCAATTTCCCTGATTGTCAGTGTGATCATGTCCCTGATCGGTGGATTTTTAGATCAGCAGCCGGCCACCGGACATGGACTGCCGCCGTTCATTACGGAAGACATGATGGAAGCATTTTTTGCTGTGCAGGAAGAAAGTGGGATTCCGGTCTCTACCGGAGTCGCACAGGTGATTGCGGAATCCGGATTTGGGTTATATGGGCCAGGAGGAGACAATGGGCAGGGACTCTCCCAGCTGGCGTACGAGTATAAAAATCTGTTTGGGATCAAGTATTTTTCCGGAGACAAATATGCCATTGGCGGTGTGGATATGTCTACGGGCGAGGAAACCGGAAATGGGAATACCACCATCATTGCCGGGTTCTCCGTGTATCCGGATTATGGAGCCTGTATCCGGCAGCGAGGGTGGATGTTAAACCGAGAACCTTATGCAGGGAAAGTTGCCCCTTATCGGAACCACAATGACAAGAAGTATACCAAAGAAGCCGCCAGGGGATTTATGAATGGAATCCGTGCGGCAGGGTGGGCAACGGATAGTTCTTATGTGGAAAAATGTGTGCAGCACATGGACAATTATAACCTCTACCGGTTCGATAACATGACCTATGAAGAGTACCAAAAAAGCGGAGAGGGAACCTATGACGGAACGGTGACTCCGCTGATGCAGAGCATCGTGGATCATGCTGCCAACAATCAAGGGAGTTACCCTTGTACCCCGGATATGTGCGCACAGTGGGTGACGGGAATTTACCAGGCGGCAGGGGCACCAACAATCCCTTATGGGAACGCCATCGATATGTGGAACAACTATAAAAATACCGGCAATACCAGCATGGAAAATATTCCGCCGGGAGCCATTGTGTGCGGCAGTGGATACGGAAGTATGGGAAGCATTTATGGTCATGTAGGAGTTTACCTTGGGAATGGAATGGTGGCCAACAATCGGGGTTATTTTTCCGTAGAAAGTCTGGAAGAATGGTGCAGTTGGCAGACCGCAACCTGTCAGGGACATACGGGATGGATTGGCTGGGTGTTCCCAGGTGGAGTTCCGGCAGGTTAGAGAAAAAAGAAAGGACAGATGAAGATGAATAAAGTAGTATTGGTAGGGAGATTGGCGAGGGATCCAGAGGTACGGTATTCCCAGGGAGAGCCGGCAACTGCGGTGGCAAGATATACTCTGGCAGTGGAGCGAAGATTCCAACGGGAAGGATCGCAGACGGCAGATTTTATTCCCTGTGTGGTTTTCGGAAAATCCGCAGAATTTGCCGAGAAATATTTCCGTCAGGGACTACGGATTTCGGTTTCCGGAAGGATCCAGACCGGCAGTTATACGAATAAAGATGGGATCAAGGTTTATACCACAGAAGTGGTAGTAGAAGAGCAGGAATTTGCCGAAAGCAAGTCAGAACAGGGACGGGGAAATCAGGGGGCAATGGGAGCACCGGACGCTGATGGTTTCCAGAATATCCCGGATGGAATCGAGGAAGAATTACCATTCCATTAAAAGCAAGAAAGGAGCCAAACAGCATTGAAAAAAAGAATCATAATTGTGATTGCAGCCATGGTGATTCTGTGTGGCATTTTGACAGGGATCGGTATCATTTTGTCCGATCAGAAACCTGAGAAACAATCGGAAGAGAAACCAGAAAAAGTAGAACAGGAATTGGAGATCAAACCAAAAGAAACACAGGAAAATACGAAGCAGGAAATGGAAGAAAGAGAGCTGGAAAGTGAACCAGAAAAACAAGAGGAAGAACCACTTTCTATGGATCTTTCCGGATTAAACGAAGATGCACTTTCTATGATGGGAATTTCCAAAAGAGAAGTGGCAGATGCACTGAGAACTTGGACACAGGAACATGGATTTTCCAGTGCCACAGGAGCACAGTTTTTGGAGCCGATACTGGTACGATTTTCGGAGGAAAAATACAGCATGGATTGCCAGCTTATCTTTGCAGATGGCGGGAATGGAATTCAGCCGGAGGATGCGCAAACCAAACTGACCATGGATTATTTCAAAGAGAAAAAGTTGCTGCAGATTCATAAATAAAATCAGGAAAAAAGAGGTGAAGATTTTGGAGATGGTTGGGAAAAAATTGGAAGCAGAACTGGAACTTTTTATTATGGATTGTCATGCACTTAGTAAGGACGGAATCATTTCAAAATCGGAAGAGATTGTGATGAAAAGAAAGATCTACAGGAGTCTTAGATGTCTGCTGAAACAGGAACCAGAGCAGTGTCAAGTTTTGTTGTATACCGGACACATTTTGGAAAATGCATACCGCTTTGTGCAGGATCAAAAAGAAGAGGAAGATTCCCTGGAATTGACTTTAAAAAAATGGATGTGCGCCATTGAAAATGGGACGTGCAGCGCATGACAGATGCAAGAAATGAAAGGGGAAGCATCTGAGAAAGCCTGGGAAAGATGGGAAATCAAGGGGAGTATTTTATCTTTATATGTTATCCAGGGGTCTTAGGGGCGTTCCCCTAACAAGATTGCATGATGTTTGTTAAACATTATGCGTATCTTGCCAATTCTCCTCTCGGAGAATTGCGTACAGATAGGGGCAATTTTGATGGAAAAACAGGGTTTTGACGGACAAAAAGTAGGATTTGCTATACAAATGTTAGCAGAAAGTTATACAGTTGGTACCATGTGCTATACAAATGTTAGCAGAAAGCTATACAGTTGGTACCATGTGCTATACAAATGTTAGCAGAAAGCTATACAGTTGGTACCATGTGCTATACAGATGTTAGCAGAAAGCTATACAGTTGGTACCATGTGCTATAAAAATGTTAGCAGAAAGCTACACAGTTGGTACTACATGCTATACAAATGCTACCGGCAAACTATGTTGGGGTAACCTAAAGTAACCTAGATATTCAAATTCAGAAGCAGTAAAATAGAATTAGAAAAGTTTGTAGTAGGGAGGAAAAACATGGCTAAAATACAACGAGCATTCCGATTATCTCAAGAAGCAATTGATGTGATCGATCAAAGAGACCGACAGCGATATCCAACAGGACAGGGATTGGTTGAAGCACTGCTGTTAAATCAGGAAGAAAAGGAAACTCCAACGCTGGAAAATCTCGCAGAAGATGTGACAGAATTAAAGCAAGATATCAAGCAGATTTTACAGCTTCTGGAACAGTTAAACCAAGGGGCTGATAAGAAACCAAAGGAAGAAAAAAAGACCGTGCCAAAAACCTATGGGGGACTCCCCTATACACCACCGCCGTCTGATATTATTTAGCGTCGAACATCCGTAAAGTGGGTGTTCTTTTTTTGCACGGAAAACAAGGAAAAGGAGAAGAAAAATGAGCATACAGGAACAATTAGAAAAGGTACAAAGTGATCTGCAGAAAATAGAGGAACGACGAAAAGAATTGCAGCAAAAAGAGAAGGAACTGCTGACTAAACTGGAATTGGAAGAAGCAAGGGCTGCAGCAAAAAAGAATGAGGAAATCCGAAAGATTGTAGAAGAAAATTATGGGGAAGTAGATGGTTCTAATTTAGAAATATTTCGCCGTGTGATGCAGGAACAATCCGGGCAGATGAAACAACGAAAAGAACATTTGAAACAGAATTAAACGGGTGTGATCAAAGTGAAAAGAAGTATCTTTGTTGGAGTCCGATTCCAACCGGAAGAATATGAATTTCTCTGTGAAAAAGCAGAGAAAGATCCGGAAACACGGATGCGGACAGGAAGCAAAAACCTGTCTGCTTATGTCCGGAAAAAAACACTGCAGGAATCCGGATATCAGAAGGAGCTGCAGATCCAAAAGGAACTAAAAGAACTGGTGTATCAGTTCCGAAAAATCGGAACGAATATCAATCAGGCAACGAAGCAATTACATATCGGATATGAACCGGCGGCTGCGGCAGATCGGCTGGAGAAAAATATGAAACTGTTAGAACAGCAATTCGAAAAAATGAAAGAGGAATTGAAACAAACGTATGGCAATCACGAAGATATTAAACATTAAATCACAATCCAACCTTTACAATGCAATTGATTACATTATGAAGCCGGAAAAAACGAAAGAACAGTTATGGGTCGGTGGAAATTCTGGAAATACGACACAAGAGGTGTATCGTACCATGATGGACACCAAGCAGGCATGGGGAAAGCTGGATGGGAGGAAAGGATACCATATCATCATCAGCTGGAAACCGGGAGAATGTACGGAAGAAAAAGCCTATCAGATCATTCAGGAATTCTGCCAGGAATATCTGGGAGAGAACTATGATTATGTGTTTGGAATCCACACGGATCGGAAACATTGTCATGGTCATATTGTGTTCAATTCGGTCAACCGTATCACAGGTTATAAGTATCGTTATGAACGTGGGGACTGGGAAAAATTTATGCAGCCAATCACGGACAAGCTTTGTGTGAAATATGGACTTCCCAAACTGGAATATGAAAAAGGAAACCGGAAAGGAGTCTCATACGGAGAATGGAAAGATCAAGGAAAAAGCAGTTGGAAAAATCTGATCCGTGCAGATATTGATTATGCAATCTCTCTTTCGGAATCGTACGAAGAATTTTTAGAACAGATGCGATCCATGCATTATCAGATCCGGGAAGGAACGTCCCGGGAAGAGGGGGCGATTTTATCCTTGAAACTGCCCGGACAAGGACGGGCTTGCCGTACTAAAAAGAAAACATTGGGAGAAGCCTATACGGTGGCTGCCATCCGGGAGCGGATCGGAAAAGAATGGAGATCCTATCCGGTACCAAAGCCTCCAAGGCTGCAACGCTGCCAGATGCATTTCGGACGGAAAAACATCCGGGGGATCTCCGGATATCAAGCCAGTCATGTCCGGGACATTTACCAGATCCAGAACCGCTATGCAAAGGGAAATATCTATGCAATCAATCAGGGCAGTATGCGGAACTATTTGACACAGATTGAGAAGCTGCGGGCAGACTGCAGATATTTATTAACCATGGATATCCGAAGTAGAGAGGCGCTGGATCAAAGAGAGCGAGAGGTGTTGAAAGAGGAAAAACGATTAAAGCAGCAAAGTAGCTTGAAATGGAACCTGCAGGAGGACGAAGGGTATCGAAGATATCAGAAACTGGAACAAGAGCTGGGGCAGATTCCGGTATGGGATGACCGGTTTGAAGCAGTCCTGGATGAAATGGAAGAATTGCAGGAGCAGTTGCCAAAAGGGATGGAGCTGATGAAAGATGCCAAAGAGCAGTTACAAAAACTGCGGGAAGAAAAGCGGCTGATCCGTCAGATCAAACGTATAGATCAGGAACACCTGGCAACTTATGAATTTGCACATCCAATTCAGAGGAAAAATCTGGAACAGACACGTTCCGAAATTCGGAACAGAAAGAAAGGAGACAGACAGTGGAAGCCCAGGCTATAACAGAAGCAGAAATTAAAGAACAGCAATTGGTGATCGCACAATGGATGCAAGTCCCGGAAGAGATTATTGGCATTCTGAATCAGGAGTTGCCCTGGCGCATCCGGGAATGGATCTATCTGTGCGCTTTGGATCAGATGCCGGCAGAGATTTTAGAAAAAATGCCTACATGGGAGTTAGAAAAAATCCAAAGAGAGCGGATGGAATTCCTGCAGAAAAAATTTCAGGATATCGATTTATTGGAACGGGCAATGAAAGAAAATCAGGATCGGCTGGAAATCCTGGCTGCCAATAGTGAGCGGCTGACTACAGTTGTACAGGACGGACTGGAAAAGGTACTTCAGGATCTGACCAAAGAGAAAGAAGAACTGAAACAAAAGTCAGAACAGCTGTTAAAGGAAAAACGGGAGTTGGAATTCCAGCTGCAGCAAATGAAGCAGCATTTGGTCAAAGAACAGGAGAGCCGACAGAGTGCCGAGGAAAATGCCCGGATTTTAAGCGAAAAAGCAGACACCTATCACAGGGAACTCTTACAGTTTCAGAAAGCAGAAAAAAGGCAGGTGCCAAAGGAAACGATTCCAACCGTGGAACCGGAAAAAGGGTACTGGAAGAATCGCAGATACCAGAAAATGGCGAAAGAACAAGAGGAACAGCGAAAAAAAGAGATGGAGACATTTATCAAAGAAGTCATGGACAACTCTGAGTTTACCGAAGAGCAGAGTGATTATCTTTTAACCTGTCTGGAAAGAGGGGACAAGGTGGAGGATGTGCTATATTTGGCAAAACCAAGTCTGTCCGTGGAGCATATGGAACGGATGCGGAAGATGGAACAGAAGCGGCGCATGGAAGCAAGCGGCCAGAAAACACAAAAGAAACGGTACTTTTGGGAACGGGAAAAGAACTAAAGCAGGAGTGTTCCGAATTTCGGAACAGAAAGGAGAAAAATGGACGTAGAAGCCAGAATTTATCTGCCAGAAAAACCACTGGAAAACGTATGGGGATATGGGGAAGTCACGGTGGAACGATTATTTACATTTCAAGTTCGAGTGTTAAAACATCGGAAAGAGGATGGGGAAGAGGTATCCTTTGTCAGCTTTCCCAGGCGAAAAGTGCAAGGACGGTGGGAAGATGCGGTACACCCCAGTCAAGAACTGCGGGAGAGGATTGCCGAAGTTGTGAATCAGGAAATCCGAAAAGAAATCATAAAAGACTTGGAACTTCCAGAAATCGTAGTTCAGAGTATGAGCCTGTTTCCGGTGCAGCCCAAAAAGACAGTAAGCATCGTAGGGATTGCAACGGTAGAAGTGTGTGGTCTGACAATCAAAGGAGTCACTGTGAAACAGGGACAGGATGGACTTTTTTGTAACCTGCCCCAGTATTACAGTGAGAAAGACGGGTACCGGGATGTAGTACGGCCAACTTCGAAACGGATCCGGGAAGCAATCTCGGAGGCAGTATTGCAGGAATATAAAGTACAGAAGAAGAGGAGGTGGAAAACATGACAAAGTTACAACAGCAATTAGCAGAACAATTTTTACACATCTTGGAAGAGGAAAAACTGGACTGGAAAAAAGAATGGAGCGGACTTTCAGGAAGACCTTATAATCCGGTTTCCAAGACGGTTTACCATGGGAGCAATTACTTTTCTTTGCTGCTGACATCCATGGCGAAAGGATATCAGGATCCCAGATGGTGTACGTTTGCACAGATCAAAGAGCAGGGATGGACACTAAAAGCAGGAAAGGGACAGAGTGCCAAAATAGAATTCTGGTATCCCTATGATCGGGAGCAGAAAAAGGCAATCAGCTGGCAAGAATTTCGGGAAGCTGGTGGACAGATCAATGATCGGTATCAGCTTTTTAGCCGAGCGTATTCTGTTTACAATGGGGATATGATTGTAGGAATCCCCAAGTTGGAGGTAACACAGAATGAAATACAGCCAGTGGAATTGGTCGATACCATATCCCGGAATATGGGGGTTCCCATCTCTTATCATCAAACAGACCGGGCATTTTACCGCCCAGTAGAAGATCGGATCTATCTTCCGTACCGCCAGCAATTTGATTCCGAGTATGCTTATGCCTCCACAGCACTCCATGAGCTGTCCCATGCAACAGGGTCAGAACATCGTCTGAACCGGAAACAGGGTGGGGAATTTGGAACAGAGCCCTATGCTTATGAAGAACTGGTGGCGGAGATCAGCTCCTGTTTCCTGTCCAGTGAGCTTCCGATCGGACAGACAGAAGAACATCTTCAGAACCACAAGGCGTATGTTCAGAGCTGGATCCAGGGAATTAAAGAGCAGCCGGAGGCTTTATTCCGTGCCGTGAAAGATGCGGAACAAGCCGCCGCTTATTTGGAATATCACGGTGGACTGATCACATTGGAAGAATATCAGACCTATGGAATCGAAATAGAACCGGCATCCAAAATACGTAATACTGTTCCGAAATTCGGAACGGAAGAAACAGGAGAGGTACAGAAAGTTGCGATCGAAAGCACCATGGATTATGAGGACTTGGATTTCCATGTAAACCGATATAACGAAAAGGGATATGGAAGAGAAGAGTATTATCGGATTGTTTCTCTAAATGAAGAGGGGATTGTGACTCCGGTAGATCGAACCGTTTATCGGAATCTTGAACAAGTGAGAACTGCGATTTCCCAAAAAACAGAATGGAAAGAAGTCCTATATGAAGACCTGATTCAGGAAGCAATGAAGAATCGGGTGGAACGGGTGTCTTTTCCGAATCTCAAACAATCGGATGGATGGAGGCTTGCAAAAGAAGGAGAGCATTATACGGTGTATCTGGATGGAGAGCGATTTCTGACAGGAACATCAGAGAAGGTTCAGGAATTGAACCGGAGAGCTGGGGAAGGGAAACATCCCATGCTGCAGCGTGCGTTTACAGCATTGCGAGAGCAACAGGGAATGAGTCTGGAAGAAGTGGCTGAAAAAATGTACCTGTCTGTTCCGGAAGTGAAAGCAGTGGAAAAAGGAGTGTTGCAACTGCAGCCGGAATCCTTGCAGCTTTTTTGCAATGCCTGTGGAGTTTCAGTAGATGCATTGCGGGAAGGGAAGGTTATAAAACAGGCATCAGCAGATCAGTTAAAAGAAGGAATCAATAAAATGACCCGTCAGATCGATCAGCTGGAGAACAATCAGACATATCTGCAGGGAATTGTAGAACGATATGGATTGGAAACCTCTCCGGAATTGGAGGAAGCGAAAAGGAAGATCGCAGCGTATGAAAAGAGCATTGGACGGACAGAGAGTATGATAAACCAAGCATCCACGGAACAGATCTTAGCGTATGGGAAGAAGTGTGAGGCATATCTGGACTTTGGGAATAGTGTGGATCGTGTGCTTCACCCACTGGAAAAAGCACCTCCGAGACGAGAAGCTGTTTTAGTTTGTACGACACCGGAGATTTTAAGAGAAGCTGGTCTGAAAGATTTGCCCATGCATATCACGCAGAAGCATATTATAAATTGTACTCATGAGAAAGTAGAAAATAATAGTGAATATCATGGACTGTCAAAAGAGGAGATTAAGAAATTACCAGAAGCGTTGGAGAATCCTGTGATTTTAACAGAATCATTTACTCAAAAAGAATCGGTAGTGGCAGTATTAGATTTTCGTGACAAAGAAGGCAAACCAATAATTGTTGCAATTCATCCAAACGGACAAGCTGTTTATGAGTTGAAAAAAGTAGAGTCTAATTTTGTACAGAGCATGTATGGAAGAAATAAGTTTGAAAATTTTATCCAAAGAGTGTTAGATGAGAAAAAATTACTTTATATCAATCGAACCAAAAGTAAATATTTAGGCTACATAGATAGTGGGCAAGAAAAGCAGATTGTATCTTATGACAAAATATTAAAAAAAATATCTCAAATAGAAGAAAAAGGTCATAAACTGAAAAGAAGCAAATATTTATAGTCAGCTGTTCCGAAATTCGGAACAAAAAAATCCTCTCTGGTTTTCCAGAGAGGATAGGGGCTTGCGCTAGCGCCGCTACAATTGCGACGAGGCCACCTTGCCCTTTGTGTCATCTATTGTATAACAATATACATAGAATGTCAAGCAGATTTTTACGAAAAAGGAGAAGTTGTAACGTTCCGGATTTCGGAACAGGGAAGGAGAAAACAGATGGAAAATGAAAGAGACCAACAAGACGTACTTATGGCACTGCAGGGAATGGGGCGGATGAGCTTAATGATGGATCCGGTGTTTAAACTGACCGCAACGGGAACCATTCTATTGATCCAGCATTTCGCACGGATGCATAAAGAAGGAATGCTGAATCGGCGAGAATTCCAAAATTTTCAGGAGTTTGCAAAACTGACCGAAGGAAATTATAAGATTGTAAATGTGCCAGTGGAAAGTTGGAAAGAACTGGAAAAAAGTGGATTTCTCTCACAGATGGAAGAACGGAATGTCCGCTACATTCGGATGCCGGATCTGAATGACAAGGATGGGTTTGTGCAGCTGGCTGTTTATGGAGAAGACCAGCTGAATTTTCAGGGATGGTATGACCGGTTTCTGATGGCAAGAATGCAGGGCGGGGAGCATGAACTGCAGAACTTAAATAACCTTACCAGTGGCAGAACAAGCATTGTCAGTATTCCGATGGAACAGGAAGTAGATCTTTTAAAAGCAGATTTCGATACGCTGCAGATCAATTATTCCATCCTTCCGGATTTGAACATTGGAGATGGGGAAATCCAGGTGGTCGTTGCAAACGCCGATCTTCCCAAGGTAGAACACTGGTATCGAATGTTGCAGGAAAAATGCCTGTCAGAAGGCAAAGAGATCAAAGACTTCGAGACAATTGACATGGGTCAGTATCGGGAAACAGGGACAATGAATGAAGAGGCTTATGTGGATACTGCATCCGGGGAAATGAAAGAAAAGTTGGAAAAATACGAAGGGCAGGAACGGGGAGAGCTGGAAGAAAAAGTGTTGGAAACGGAAAATTCCATCAAATCCATCAGCAATGAACGGTATCAGGAACTCCATAATCATCCGGATTATGTGGAAATTACGATCAATACAGAAACCCTGATCGATCAATCCAGGATTGCCAGAGAAAAGAATCCGGAAGTAGAGGCAAAAGGGATGTTTGCCAGCCGGATTCCGGGTACCTGGGGAGAGAAGGAGAGAACCCTGGTCTTGCCAACAGATCAGGTGTTTCAAACGGATGGTGGGAAAACCTATCTTGCTTTTTTAGCAAAAAATGAGAAACAGATCCTTTTGGATGCCAATGGAAAACCTGTTTCTGCGGATCATCGGCCAACCGGTTCTGATCTGTATGCTTCAAACTATGAGAAAGTGGATCGTATGTTTAAAAAGAAAGAATTGCTGCAGACAGAAAATGTGCAGAAAGAAGCACTCAAAAAAGTGGCAGGACAAGTCCCGCAGAAACTCCCAACCATGCCACGAAAGGGGATGTAATGTATGGTAGAAAAGCGAAAATTGCCGTGGGGGATGCTGGCAACTCTTCTGGTAGGATTGCTTGTTATCTCTTACTTTCTAAGTGGTTTGACGACATTAGATGGAGTGACATTGGCAAACTGGCAGGAGAAACTGCTGTATGTGATTCTCCATCCACTTCAAAACTGGTGGAACGATCTGACCTTTACGTTTATGGGGATTGCACTGATTGTATGGATTGGCATTGTGACGTATCTCATGGACTATTATCGCAACCGACAGGTCGGTGTGGAGTATGGATCGGAGCAGTGGGCAGATATCAAACAGATCCAGAGAATCTTAATGAATAAAGACGAAACAAAGAATACGTTGCTCAGCCAAAATGTAGCAGTGGATAATGGGAAATTATCAAACATGAATATGCTGGTCATCGGGAACTCCGGAAGTTATAAATCGACTTCACTGGTCATTCCCAATGCACTTCTGGCATCGATGACCAATGTATTTTTGGATATCAAAGGAGAACTCCTCAGAAAAACAGGAAGATATTTAGAGAATCAGGGAGTTGCAATCAAAGTTTTTAATCTGATCAACCCGGAAGAATCGGATCGGTGGAATCCCTTTGTTTATATCCGAGACGAGGTTGGCTTGGTCAAATTGATCACAAATCTGCAGGAGTCTGTGAAGCCGCCAGATGCCATGAAAGGGGAACCGTTTTGGGATCAGGCAGTGAGCTTGTATCTGATGTCTCTTTTCTCCTATGAATGGCTGCGGCAAGAACGGGAGAAAAAAGAGCATCCGGAACAGTATCAGGCGGCCACATTGCCGAGGGTTCTGCAGTTGGCAAATTTAGAAATGCAGCCAGGATCGGAGGAAAACAGTACCCGATTACAGGAGAAAATGGATGATCTTGCCAGAAAATATGGGGCAGATTATCCACCAGTGCGTGATTACCGGAAACTAAAAGGCAATATGGAAGCCCAGGAAACCGTCAGCTGCGTCATTTTGATGGTAAACGCAATGCTGCGCCTTTGTGAGATTCCTGCAATCAAGAGAATTCTAGAGTCGGATGATATGGATATCAAGAGTCTGGGAACAGGTGCGGATGGAATCCCAGGGAAAAAGACAGCCCTCTTTTTGGTCATGCCGGATAATGATCCGTCTTTTAATTTTTTGATTTCTATGTTTTATACGACCATGTTTGATGTACTGATCCATGCTGCAGATCATGAGTATGGAGGGGCTCTTCCGATTCATGTCAGACTGTGGGCGGATGAATTCTATGCGGGCCCGAAACCAACCAGGACAGAAGTGTTGATGGGAACGATCCGGGGAAGAAATATGTCCATTATACCAATTCTACAGTCAATCGCACAGGCAAAAGCATTATTTCCACAGGATAAATGGGAAATTTTTATAGAAAACTGTGCAGTGCTTGTTTATATGGGATCGGGGCCAGCCGCAAAGAGTACTCATAAATTTATTTCAGAATTAATCGGGGAAATGACTATTGATGTGCGGAATGATGGACGTACCTATGGTGCTCATGGAAATGCAAATATACAGAATCAGAAATTAGGAAGAAGTCTGATGACACCGGCGGCTGTCAAAAGAATGAGTCTGAAGGATTGTATTCTTTTCATCGAGGGGCAATATCCGGTTTTTGATCAAAAGGCAATTCCATTTCAGACGCCACGGTGGAAGGAAATGGAAAAATTAGCTGGGGAAAATGGATATCACCATCTGGTAAAGGTCATATTTGATGAAGAGCAAAGAGCCTATTTTACAATCGAAACGAAAAAGCAGATCCAATTTTTGAGTAAAGAACAAAGTGAAGCGTACAAAGAGATGGCAAAAAAGGATGACACAATCTATTATCGGGAAATTGATAAAGAGGCATTTCTCTATCTGAATTTCCGGAAGTACCCAAAACCCACCGAAGAAGAGATAACAAAGGCATTTCAAGTAGAACGTCAGGTAAGGAAGGAGCGGGTGGATCTGTTAAAACAGCAGGAGCTTCCAGAGGACGTGAAGCTATATCAGGAAAGGGAAGGGCAAGGATCTGCAGAGAAAGGAAAGGAATCAAATAAACAGGAGAAAGATCTGTCAGGAAGCATCTTGGATTGTATGGAACGCTATCATACAATTTTAAGCAGAGAGCAAAAGGAAATCATTATAGAGAGCCTGGAAAAAGGACTGACAGAAGAGCAGGTGAAACACCTGATGTTTTATCCGGCAGAAAAGATGTATCAGTATCAAAGAGCATTTTTGCTACAGAATAGCAGCCGATAGTTAGAGTGAGTTGTTCCGAATTTCGGAACAACTAAATATCCTAAGAAAGAGCGTGACTTTAGAACGTCCATATGATAAAATTGCGGTGATTATTAAGGTGTTTATATAGGCTTAACGAGTGGAAAGAGAGAAGAAAGTAATGAAAGAAGAAACCTTTAAAAACAAAATACTATGGTACAATTTTATCATGTGCCTCCTGGTTGTATGCATTCATGCACAGAACATGCATATCTTTCTGGAACCTGTGCCGTGGATCAATCATTCCATTTCATTTTTGGTTGAGAGAATCGCCTGTCTGGCAACCGGAATTTAAAAGAATTTCCGGGTATCTCCATAAACTCTTGGTATAGTAAAAACGTATCGTAAGATTCGTAGGTCTGGTATTCCATGATTATCCCCCTCGCATTGACTACATATTATAGCACAGTGGATCAGGTGCTGGCTTTAAAATTATTTTAAAAAGGTTTCGATTTGCTATTGACTTTATGCCTTATAGGGCGTATAATAAGACCATAAGATAAAGCAAAGGAGATAATGAAAAATGACAAAAAATGAAGCGATTGAAAAAATCATGGAACGAATCGAAGAAATCAAGGATGGATATGATTTTGGTTATATCGGAGTAAGAGTGCAAGAAGATGCGTTCGTTCTTGGCGAAACGCTTGACAACTCCTTTGTTTGGGTCGATGGTGAGATAACAGACGAAGAGCTTAACGGAACATGCGCGATAAGAATCGATGACGCAGAGCTTGCGAAAGGATATTACGGTGATCATGTTGCTATAATCGGTGGTGATAGCGTGGAGTACGGACAGGATCTCGGAGAAATCATCATCAGAAACGCAGAAGTACTTGAGGTTGTAGCATAGAAATTATTTTGATTTAAAGGAGAACGAAATGGAAACAGTAATCTACTTAAACAAAATTAAATACGAATACGATGAGTGCGACGGAATTATAACAGTAACGAGGGATGGAGACCTGTTAGGAACTATCCAAGCTAATAACAGCGACTGGAACAAAATAATTAACGGAGAGAATCCTATTGAAGAGATGTGGGAAGATGGAATTGGAAACACGCTGTCCTATGACGGATGGGGGATGGATTACTAAAATAATTCAAGGAGGTAAAAACATGAGTTTAGGTATTGTATGGGAAGGTCTTATCAAAGCATACGACTCTTTAGTGAATAAAGGAGCTAAAGTTTGTCCAATTGCGCATACCTATATTACTGGGCATATCGGCGTATTAATAAATAAAAACGGGGAGTTTTTATGCGCAAAGGTTCCGGACGTAAAAGGGGAGTTACTATCAGTTCCGTGCACGGATGAATCTGGGCGCAGAACAGGTGGAGATCATCCGCATTTACTCCACGACAATTTGTGCTATGTTGCCCCTTATGGCAAAAGTGAAAAACGACACAAAGCATACCTGGAGCAATTAAAGGAATACACAGAATGCAACCCAGGCGACCTTTTTGCTAATGTTATATACAGTTATGTAAAAACCGGAAATATCCTGCACGATTTAAAAGACATATTGCAGAAGGTTGAGTTTAACATACCGACTGAAAAATTAAACGTCGTCTTTTGTGTATACGGTCTTGATAACGAAGGTGTAGATATTGATTGGACTAAATATTATCTGTCAACTTTACCTAAAAACGGGGTTTGTTACGCAACTGGCGAACTTGATTATATTCCGTCCGGATATCCGGCTTGTATCACATCACCGCCTGGAAAAGAAAGATTATTTTTAAAAGACTCTGGTGTAGGTTATATTGCGTCGCAGAAAATTATACATGCACTACAGTACTTTGCTTATGCAGCCGAGAATGCATCTCGCGTCGAAGCTGAAACACATGTCCGGGATTATGCTGCTGGTCGCATATCTCAGGAAGATTTAAAGAATTGGATTGACAAGGAGTATCCCGGAAAATGGAATCATTTTATAAGCCTATTGGAGTCCACGGATTAAGTGACTATTGTAAAGGAGTTATGTATGCATCTGGATGCATGATAAAGGAAGAAAACACAAAATACCTGTCCGTCAGAAATCTGGACAAATGGTACGCTGAGTGTATCGGAAAAGAAACCGGGTACACACCTTATCCGTCTATGCACAACATCAAACGTGACGGACGTCCGCAATGAACAGTAAAGTCGAGAAACATAACGGAAATGCCAGATATTAGCAGTGCAAAAAATCCTGCTGATTTTATCCGTCCATACCTGGAATTGCATAGCACATTGGATACAGTAAAAGCAAAGAGTACACGAAAGGTACGATTGAGGATATATGGGAAAGAAGAATTTTTGAGTATTATTATGCGCTATCTGCCTGCTAAACCTAAAAAAATACAAAAAATAAGCAATAAAGTCCTAAGCGAAGAAAAAGAGTACACCGGAAAAACATGTGCGATTTATTATCAATCTTGCACAGAAATAGAGCAAATATTAAATTATATAAACGGATACCCGAGGAATGATGTTGTTTGGGATAAATGGTGCTCTGTGATGGACGAAACTGATACTTAAAATTAATTTTATGAAAATGTAAAAATGAAAGTGGGTAATGAAGATGAAAGATAACGTAAGTCGTGTGCAGAGCTTAAGGGCAGCTCTCGGATTAACACAAAAAGAACTCGCAGAAAGATCTAATATTAACATCCGCCAGATACAGAAATATGAATACGGAGAATACGATACCGGGAAAATGATGCTTAGGAACGCAATTGCACTGGCAGATGCGTTGGAATGCGATGTAAGGGAATTGTTGTAAGATAACTTTAAAAACTATTTATTTTCCTATTGACTTTGTGCCTTATAGGGCGTATAACAAGACCATAAGATAAAGCGAAGGAGATAAAATTATGACAAAGGAAATGGTATTAGAAAATTTAAAGAAATTAGTAGGAACAGAATTTGACGCAGACGAAGTTATCTGTGCATTTGAGGACTTTGAGGAAGACGGAGAGACAAACATTATCGTAGAAGACAGCCACAATGCCGGATATGACAAGATTGCATGCATAGACGCATGGAACTCTACAGAGTTTTACTTCTCATTAGACGGAGATGTGATTGAAGATGTTTGGATGAGATAGGTGATATGCATGGGAGGAAAGAAAATAGTTTTTGTTCCGGGCGAAAGAGTTCCCGGCACAAGTTGGACCGTATTGCAAGAGGCGGAAAGCAAGAACGGAGAACGAATGTATAAATGTCGTTGCGACTGCGGAACTATTAGAACTGTTAATGCTAAGAATCTTAAATACGGGAAAAGCTTATCATGTGGATGTAGAAAACCAGAATCTAACAAAGGGTGGTTCTCGATTAAAGAGAAAAACAACATAGACTTAACCGGAGAAATGTTTGGATCCGTAAAAGTACTGGAAAAAGTTTCCGGAAAAGGAAGTATGGCTATTTGGAAATGCAAGTGTATGGCTTGTGGGAAAATTTTTGAAGTAGTACAGAATAGTCTCACATCCGGAGCAACGAAGTCCTGCGGCTGTATGCATCGAAAGCAATCGTCTGAAAAATGTAAAGATTATTTGGGGATCATAGATGGAACTAGCGTTTCACAAATCAAAAGTAAAAAAATTTTTAGTTCTAACACAACTGGCGCGAGAGGTGTCAGTTATAACAAGCATATAGGGAAATATGTTGCGTATATAGGATTTAAAGGGAAGTTGCAACATTTGGGATGTTATGCAAAATTAAAGGATGCTATTTCTGCAAGAAAAATAGCAGAAGAAAACATATACGGAAGTTTCCTGGATTCGTACAATTTAAACCGATGTGACGAAACAACTTTCGACATGTTGCGTTCCCAGCATGCAGGCTTGCACGATGCGAATTTTATTGATCGAGTTGAGGAAATATATAGCAAAATGCAAACCAAAGAAGAGATAGCTGTTAATTCGAGCGATTACTTGTTTATAGCGAACCAAAAATATAACTATAAAAATTTGTCTAAATGGAGAAAGAATCTTTTAAACGATACTGGTATATTGAATTTAATCGGAAACCGCAGAATATATTCGTGGGATGAGAAATTCGAATATGCAAGGAGATATTATGTTAAATTTGGAAATTTGAGAGTACCGCCACAATATGTAACCGAAGATGGTTTTGCCCTGGGGGTATGGATAACAAACCTGAGAAATATATATTGCGGAAATTCAGAAGGTCGTTTAAATGAAGAAAGAGTTAAGAAGTTAGAGAGTATAGGGATTGAATGGAGAATAAATAATAAATTAACATGGGACGAATGGTATAATCTCGCAGTGGACTATTACAAAGAACACGGAAATCTGAGGATGCCATCGAAATATGAAATGAACGGGTACAAACTGGGGAATTGGGTGAGTAATCAAAAAGTAGCAAAAAGACATCCGGGCGGGCACCGCAGAATCACTCCTGAACAAATTGGAAAACTCGAGGCAATAGGCATAGAATGGGAAACAAGGAAACGTTCACACCCCTCAGAGAGCTGATCTCTGAGGAGATTTAATTGATCGTCGGGGTATATCTGCAGAATGCCTATTGGGGACAATATTTTAAGTATATTTGTGTTAATCATGAATTTTGTGTTCTTTTATAAAACAAAAGTTGCAGAAATGAAGAGGAATTCTTTTCTGCAACTTTTGTTTGTTTTGTGATTGAAAGCCTTAATCGACTTTCTTATATTATAAAGCTCCGGACAGGAAAATACAAGAAAAATTTGACGCGAGGAGGATTTTTCCCTTATAATAAATAGAAAAAAAGAGAAATACATAGAGAATGTTAAACAGTATGAGCGGATAAAATAAAAGAGTCAGCGGAAACTGACTCTTTTAATCTTCTTTATTCATCATATTATAAATAAAGATGTCGGAAACATCTTTACTATGGCAGATATGGTGAAAAAAGTCAAGGTTTTTCTGATCAAGCTGTATGGTAAAGAGGGAAAAATGGAAACAAGAAAAAAAGGATCACACTTAAATATAGAGGAAAGAAGACAAATCGCAATTCTGGATAAGGAAGGTTGGTCTCCTTATAAAATTGCAAAGAAATTAAAGAGGGCAAGTAATACAATCAGAAACGAGTTGAAAAGAGGAACGGTAAAACAGGTTATAGGATATAAAGAGATGGAAATCTATTTCCCAGATACCGGGGATATCGTATATAAAAACCACAGGAAAGAATGTGGACGTAAGAAAAAGAGTCTTTCTTGTGCAGCATTTTTGCGTTATGTAGAAGAAAAAGTAAAAAAAGGGAAACGCTCTTTTGCTGCAGCTAGAGCAGAGGCATTGGAAACAGGTGTCTTTAAACGGGAAGAAGTGGTAAGTGTGGATACTTTGTACAGTTATGCAGAGAATGGAGAAATTGCAGTAAAAAATATCGATCTGCCGGAAAAAGTGAAACGCAAACAAAAGAGAAAATCTTACTGTAGAAAACATAAGCGTTTAACGGGGGAAAGCATAGAGAAGCGTCCTGAGACCATCAATGAAAAAACGGAGTTTGGACATTGGGAAATTGATTGTGTTATTGGAAAAAAGACAAACGATAAAGTGCTACTTACCCTGACAGAACGGATGACTCGGAAAGAGATCATTCGTAAAATGCCAAAGAAAAATGTAAAGAGTGTACATAAAGTGCTGAATCAGCTAAAAAAAGAAGTCCCCAATTTCGGCTTGATCTTTAAAAGTATTACAACAGACAATGGCTCTGAATTTGCAAAACTGCATCAATGGGGCAAGCGTGCCGGAGTATCTATCTTCTATGCGCATCCATATAGTTCCTGGGAAAGAGGGTTGAATGAGAATACCAATAGAATCATTCGAAGATTTATTCAGAAAGGTGTGGAAATGAAGGGGCAGAGTAAAAAGAGAGTTCAATGGATTGAGGACTGGATCAATACCATGTACCGAAAATCGATTGGATGGAAAACAGCAGATCAACGGTATGAGGAAGAAGTAGAAAGGATATTGAAAAGCAGAAAGATAGAGTGCGTGTAAAGAAGCTTAGGATTTGTGAAAGTCTAACAAAAAGAGAAAAAACAATAAAAATGGGTAAAAATAACTACACTTTTTGCTATTTTTATGGTATAATATTAGATGTAAAGAAGAAAAGCAAATCTAATACAAAGCCAGTGTTTTCAAGGGTTTTGTGCACATTTCTAATCATCAAAAATTAGTTCAAGTTAAAATTTGAATCCCCCAAATAAAAAAAGTGAAAAAAAGGTGTTGACATTTCAGATAGTATTATGCTAGAATACACATTGTCGCGAGGGCGAACAAGACAATTTAACCTGTGAAATGACAGGAAGTTTGGAGAGGTATCGAAGTGGTCATAACGAGGCGGTCTTGAAAACCGTTTGTCCGAGAGGGCGCGTGGGTTCGAATCCCACCCTCTCCGCTTGAAAAACTACCAACCGGTTTGCTGGTAGTTTTTTATATACGTCATCGTGCCAAGCACATGATCGAGCAGTATTTGGAGAAGTACCCAAGCTGGCCGAAGGGGCTCCCCTGGAAAGGGAGTAGGTCGTTAATAGCGGCGCGAGGGTTCAAA
>ENA-ORUW01000243-ORUW01000243.1-human-gut-metagenome-genome-assembly--contig:-NODE-243-length-62233-cov-5.838721_pt1 | contig 62233 bp, 58 predicted proteins | sample MGYA00242088_ERZ509227 | MGnify/ENA primary metagenome ERZ509227 (study PRJEB26280, sample SAMEA2338816) | human gut metagenome | biome: human gut; feature: human-associated habitat; material: faeces... | reverse complement strand
TTGGGTCGTTTTTTTTTGAGGCGAGGGGGGAAGGGAGGATGGCAGGCCTACTCTGCTAAGATTGATAAATTCATTATCTCAATATCGTCATAGTCTGTGTATGCAGTCTGCATAAGGTTTTTACCGGTCTTTATTGTAACTTCGTTTTTCTGGTTTGGTTTTATCAAATTGTTCGGAATTTTTATTCTCTGACCGTCCCCGTTAAGATGAATTTCTGCAATCTTATTCCCGTTAAAAAATACTTCCGGAGGGCTTGAAAAAGAGTTTCTGACTTTATTTTGCCCCATTGCACGAGCCATTGCGGTATCAATTCCGATAATTGAACCTATCACAAGGAAATTATTCTTTGTCAAAGCTGTTGCGGCCATTGTAAAGGTTTTAGAATAAAACGGGCCCATTGCTGCAATTCTGAATTCACCGGAATTTGCCGAATTTTTCGAGTAATTGTTATCACCCAAGTGCATCATTTGAGTTTCCAGGCTTATATCATCAATATTACTTTTTTGAATTCCTACAATTATTGGAGCCGAGGCGGATTTTTCGTCTAATGTCAAAGAAAAAGGTCTATATCCCTCTTTTTCAATCGACATCACCGTTTTATCTTTCACTGCCGCTCCCAGCTGAAATGTTCCGTTCTCATCTGTGTAAGTTTTATATTGCAAATGAGGAAGTGTTACTTTTGCATTAGAAACAGGCTGATTTGTTGCATTATCAACAACTCTATTTCCTCCCGAAGCCGCACCGACAGCAGAAACGCCGCCTTCAACCATTTTCGCTGAAACAGAGTTTACAGAACTCATAAAGACAAGCATAAGAATTAATACTAACTTTTGCATATCACCTCAACATTTTAAATTAAATCAAAAATATTTTACCTGTTTTAATAAAAATATTAACCGTACAGTAAGGCAATTTTAAATTAATAAAAAAGTATTTGAAATTTAAAATGTTTCTGGTATGATTAATGTACATGACAGATTAATATAAATGCCGATGTGATGAAATTGGTAGACGTGCCAGACTCAAAATCTGGTGTGGTTCACCCCACGTGCCGGTTCGACTCCGGCCATCGGCATTTTTTATTGCTTGATTAAGACTTTTGGAGTCGAACCTCTGATTCTTACCTCTCAAAAAACAATATTTAGCACAAGGCACATAGGGTCACAAACCTCACCCAGTTCGGTTGTTCCCTTTGGCAATTGTTTTTTCGGCAGAGTGTCCATCGGAATTTTTGGTTGCAATAAAGATTATATTTCCAAAAATTTTAAAAATTTGTCATAGCGCAAAAAATATTTTTTTCAGGTTTTAGGATTAATATGAAAGTTACATTTACTGGAATTAAGCATGCTTTAGGTTTTACACTTGCGGCAGGAACTCTGGCCGTTGCAGCACCGTCTGTGCGTGCTCAATCAGATAGCACTACCTTGAAAAAAGATACCTTTGAACTTTCTGTAAAAGTACCGGCTACAGGAACAACAGGAGACTCTGTTCTTCTTTACGCGCCAAGCCCGAAAGTAGAACTGGCTGGAGAACCCAAAAATGCTGCAATTGTTGTGGATTTATCAAAAAATGTTCTTTATCAATATGACGTAAACGGAAAGGCAACCTGCGCATATCTTGTTGCAAGCGGGAAGAAATCAACTCCAACAAAAGAAGGTTTACGAATAGTAACCCATGTTGAATCTTATCCATACAAATCCGCACCCGCATCTACTAAAAGAAGGCGGAAGCCCTGGGATTACGGACCAAGAGTAATCTGCCTTGACACAATTGATCCTGAAACCGGCAAACGCGGCAGAACAGGACAATTTATTCACGGAAACGCAAATCCGAAAAGCATTGGTAAACATGCTTCTTTAGGCTGCATTAGAATGGACAACGAAATTATTAAAAAATTGGCAAAAGAAGTTAAACGAGGCGATTTAATTCGTTTTATACGATAACAAATAACGAAGCCGGCTGAAACCGGCTTCGCTTAAACTATCTATTCAATTGTGCTCTCTGAATTTCATACCTCCGTTTTTATGTATGAACTGTTGTTTGCAAACAACTTTTATTTTTTAAGTTCCATCATTTCTTCAGAATCAGGCATTCTATGGTTTTTGTTGAAGAAATCAGCAACTTTTTGAGCAAGTTCGTAGCTTTCGAACTTGTAAACAGAACCGTCGCAGCTGAGAGTAACCTGACCGGCTTTGACATCAACTCTTGCGTATTTACCGAAGCCATCACCTTTTTTGTCAGGTGCGGTGTTATCAGCAATTGAATCGCGTCCGACGCCTTGAACATATTCGTAAGTTTTACCTCCAGGAAGTTCAATTTTGTCTTTCAAGCCAAGTTCTGCTATATATATGTTTTTCTTTCTGTCTGTGCCATTTATGCCATGCCAGCCTTTAACAACACCAACTGCGGCATATAGGTCTTTTGAGTCAGAAATTCCGTATTTCTTACGAATGATATCAGCAAGGTTCTTTCTTCCGACATGGAAGGTTTCAACCGGCTCATCTTTACGGCTCAAGTCTTGCGCTGATGCGGAGCAGTCGTCAGCCGCTTCAGGTTGAGACACCGCAATAGGACCAGGAAGCTCAACATCTTCATCCGAAACGTCAATAGGAGCAACCTGCAGCTGGTTGAGCGGAGTAATGTTTCTGCCTTCAAGGTTCTTTTCTGCTACCATTCCTCTTAGAGCTGCATATGCATTGTCTGTATCATCATAGGTTTTACCCCATTTGCTTACTCCAAAGTTGATCATATTTGAAATGCCGCCGATAAGTGCCGCCGTACCAATACGACCCCATTCAATGTCAGTTTTTGCATCGTGGACTTCACCAGTAACTTCGCCTTCAATAGTACCTTTAGCTTCGCCATTGACAACTGTTGAACCGCTATATTCAGCAGGACCTTCAAGTGTTACATCTGTTTCGAAATATGCCGTGCCATCAACAGAAACATGCTGATTATATGGAATATTTGCCTGTCCTTTTGCAACTCCTGAAACCGTTCCTTTTCCGCTATATGTGTAAGGAAGATTATAGTCATGCGCATACTCATATGGTATTGACACATCCTGTGGGGTTGTAATTTCACTTGTCAGGATACCGTTTTCCCACACTTGGGATGTGTTGTAGACTGTACCATGTGCAGTTCCGCTTCCTGTGAAAGTTCCGGTTAAAGTACCACCGCCGCTGTATGTGTATGTATCTTTATATGGAATTTCAACATTTCCTGTTGCTACACCTGATATATCGGTTTCTAAGTGTGCATCTGTATAGCCGCTTGCTTTGCCGGTGAGTTTAGCGTGTGTTACGCCTGAGTAATTTACAACTTCTGAATAAGGTATAGCACCTGTTAGAGAAGCCCATTTTGCAAATTTACCGGAAGCAAGTTTTGTTTTACTGTAAAATTCCATAAATGCCGCAGTAGCACCTCCGGTAGCTGCACCGGTCAGACCTGCCAAACCTAGGCCGCCCCAGCGTTTAGCAATAGTCTGGTCGCCACCGACATCAAGTCCTGCTCCTTCAAAGAGTTCTTTAGCCATTCTTCTTTCTCTAAGCTTGATTTGCTCTTTGTTGTCATTTTGTATATCATCAATCAAGGCTTTTCTGTCAGCAATACCTGCATACAGGTCGGCTTTGTGGTACGGATCAGTTTTATACTCGTTATCTAGTCCGTGTTCGCCGGCAAGCTGTACCATACTGTCTTTGTACATGTCGCTTGAGAATTTGTAGCCGACGCCTTTGTAGGTATAATCAGCGGTTTCGCCATCTTTAACCGGGGTACCAAATCTATCGCCATTATTGATGATATATTCACGCATTTCTTTTTCCCGTTTGCCTGAGAACGGGAATGTGTGATTTTTACCATCTTTTTTGTCAATACCTTTTTTATCAGAATTATTCCAGTGAACTTCGGTATTTTTAATTCTATGTTCGGTTTCCATTTTGTCAACTTGAGCTTCAGCCATCGCTTCTGCAAGTTTGTCGACATCAATTTTATCTATATTGGTTCTAGATTCTTCTGCAACTTTTTCAAGTTCTTTGACTCGTTTAAGCTGAAGGTCGCCGATTTTCTTTTGAACATCTGCAGGGTATTTAGCTTCGAAAGCCTCATTAAACTCTTTAAGTTTTTCCATACGTTCATTAACTAAAGCATCAGCAGCTTTTTTCTTTTCAGGATCAAGAGCTTTTTTAATATCTTCTTTAGCTTGTTCTGCGGCTTTCTTATATTCTTCCTGAAGCTTGGCAACTTTGTTGTCATCACCTTCTTTTTGAGCCTGATATATATCAGCTTTATATTGTTTTTCAGCTGCTTTGTAAGCTGCACGAAGATTTGTTGACTCAGGAGTTTCAGCTTCCGACATCAATTTGGCAATTTCGTCCTGTCTTTTGAGGTCTTCAATTCCAAACTCTTTTTGCAATTGCTTCATTTCAGGAGTTAAAGCATCTGCTTTGAGTTTTGAAATTTTATCATCGTATTTTTGATTGACGCCTCTTGCCTTGTAGTAATGTTCATTATCTACAATATCGCGTGCAATCATTTTCATTCTGTCCGGGCCAATATCAAATTCTTTTAAAGCTTTGTATTCAGCGAGTTCACGAATTTTTGCACTTGAATGTTCTTTATTGTTCCAGTCGATTTGTTCGCCTGTTCCAATTCTATTTTTCTTATTTAGATTTTTTGTAAATGCGTTATTGTACTCTTTTTCAGCTTCTGCTTTATTACAATCCTGACTGTAATAATCAATAAGAGCTTGTGTTTTTTCTTCAAGAAGTTTTTCTTCATCCGCAGTTGCATGACCTTCTGCAAAATATTTAGTATTAAGCAGCATTGGGTTGTCTTTTTTTAAGATTTCTAAGTTTTGGGCTTGTTTCATGATTTTTGCACGATAGGTGAAGCGTGTATAATCATTAATAAGCTCATCTTTATTTTCAATATATCTGGCTTTCAAATAATTTTTGTAGCCTTGAACTGCTTCTTCACGTGCAATTTTGTCAGTTGCAACCTGCTCAGGTGTAACTTTTGGTTTAAACTCTTCAAGTTTGTCCAAAGTTTCAACCGAAGTACCTTTTCTTTGCTCTACTTTTGTACCTTTACCACATAAGCTGTTAATAATTTGTTCTGTGGTGTAGGTTTTTTGCAAATTAGCAAACTGCTCAGGATTGTTTTTGATAAAGTTTTTCACTTTATCCGGACAAGAATCCCACTGAGCTTTGGTAATTCCATACTGGTGGTAGTTAATCTCGTTAGCACACATAATTGTCCTTTCTGCCCCTTTTACAATTGCAAAAAGCGCATTATTTTACTTCTCTTTTATATCCTTATTTCTATAAAGTTTTTATTCGGCACGAAATTGCGTAAAATTTAATACAAAAAATCAACATTTTTCATATTTCTTGCTATTAGTGCATTTCAAGCCTAAAATTCACATTTACATTTCTTAATATATGGACCTTTTGTATATATTTTCAAATTTGAGGGTATATTATATAATAATACATACTCGGTTTTCATAAAAACTCTAAAAGCTGGAAGCCGAATGTAACATTTTGTAAATCTTTAGCGAAAAACACTCAATTTTTTACTACATGCGACCGTTTATATATCTATATAGTCAAGATACGAGTGTTAATGTGCTATAAAAATATAACAAATAAAGAGGTTGCGTATGAGAAAATTACAAGCAAACAACAAAAGATTAGTACCTCTAATACTATGTTCAGTGTTAGTGTTGCAACAATCTTTGGCAAATCAGGCTTCAGCCGGTACGGTTACCGATGTTAACGGCAATGATATTCCAACACATCCTGGAACCGGAGCTTATGAACTAAGACCAGATGCAATTAATAAAGATGCTCTGGTTGGTTTTAAACAGTTTCAAGATTTCAAGCTTTCTGAAGGAGAAATTGCAAACTTCATTTTCCAGGCTCTTCAACATGGAAGAGGACCAAATGGTGAACAACAACATATTTTTACTGACATCAATACCTTTGTAAACTTTGTTCAAAAACAAGGGGAAATCAAAGGTATTGTAAATGCTGTTCAGTCACTTGGAGGCGGGCTTAAATCAGACGGCAACCTTGTATTTATTTCTCCAAACGGTATGATTGTAGGTTCAAGCGGGGTTTTGAATGTTGGCTCATTACAGGTTTTAACACCTTCAGTAGGCGACTTCGACAAAATGAGAAACGGAATTCCTGACCCGAATTATACAAACTTCTCAGACGGTTCAACTCATGTACTCGCTCAGGATATTAACAAAACTTACAACCCAGCAGACCCAATGGCACGCTCCGGAAGCGGACAAATCTCTATTGATGGTAAAGTTTATGCAAGAGGCGATGTTGAACTTGCTGGCGGTAAAGTTGGTGTTGGTAATGGAGGACTTCTTATCGCTGGTTTGGGCAACAATACTCAAGTGCTCAAAAATCAAAACGCAGCAGACACTCTTTTCAATTCGCTTGTAAATGTTGACAACATGAATACCGGCAACGGCTTTGCTAATGCTAACGGTAAAATCGTCATAACTTCAAATGTAGGAACAAAAGTTGACGCTGGCGGAGCAATTAAAAACTTTGGAGCTAACAGTTCAACCACAATAACAAATACCGGAACTGAAGGTATCCAAATAAACGGTGAAGTTTCAAATCCAAATGGAAACTTAACCATTACAAACAAGGCCGGCGCATTAAATGTTGGAAATACTGGTGAACTTAAAAACAAAGGCACCATGACAATTACCAATGAAGAAAACGGCACAGGTCTTACAATAGACGGTACCGCAACAAATGACGGAACTCTAAATATTACAAATTCAAGCGGTGATAACGGTCTTAATATCGGCGGCAAAGTTACAAACAACACCGGCGCAGCAACTATTTTAAACCAAAAAGGCGGATTAAACGTTAATGACGGCGCAACAGTAACCTCTAACGGAACAAGCCTTGATATGGATAATTATGGCTCTGATGGTTTCAATATTGATGGTGATGTTATAAGCAATGCAGGAACTGCAGATTTATACAACCACGACAATGTATTTAATATCAATTCAACAGGGTCTGTTACCTCCAACGGTACGGATTTAAATATTACAAATGACGGCACTAACGGCTTGAATATTGCAGGTGAAGTCCTTAACAACAGTGGAACTGCGAATATTTTAAATACCGAAGGCGGTTTAAATGTTAAAACAGACGGGCTTGTTCAGTCTGACGGCGACGCTTTAAATATGACCAATAGAGGTCAGGGTGGCTTTAATATTGACGGCAGCGTGCTTAATAATGAAGGTATGGCAGATTTATTAAACACCGCTGGCGGCCTGAACGTTAATGCTGACGGAACAGTAACCTCTAATGGAACAAGCCTTGATATGACTAATAATGGAGCTGATGGGCTTAATATTGAGGGTAAAGTCCTTAACAACAGTGGAACTGCGAACATTTTAAATACCGAAGGCGGTTTAAATGTTAAAACCGGCGGGCTTGTTCAGTCTGACGGTGATGCCTTAAATATGACAAACCAAGGCAATGGCGGATTTATTGTCGACGGAACAATCCAAAATAATAAAAACATTGCAACATTAACAAATGAAGCAGGTGCATTCAATGTAAATGCAGGCGGGCAGGTAATTTCAAATGGCACAAAACTTGCAATGACAAACAGTGGCGCAGGCGGGCTTAATATTGCAGGGCTTGTAGATAATAATGCCGGAGAAGCCGGTATATCAAACATTAATACCGATGCAGGCCTAAATGTTCTAAACGGCGGTCGTGTTTCTAACGCCGGAACAAAATTACTTATGTCAAACAGTGGTAACCAAGGTTTAAATATCGCAGGAACTGTTGAGTCTACCGCAGGAAGCACTGAAATCAACAACATGGGCGGCGGTTTACACGTAACCGATACCGGACTTGTTGAAAACAGTGGTGCTTCCCTTGATATGAACAACACCGGAGATGGCGGCTTTACAATTGATGGTACTGTTAACAACAATAGCGGAACTGCTGATTTATACAACGAAAACAACAAGCTGCTGATTTCTTCAACCGGCCGTATTAACTCAAAAGGTTCCGAGTTAAATGTTACCAATAAAGGTACTAACGGAATGCATATCCAAGGTATTGTAAAACACCAAAATACTAACGGAAAAGTAAATTTCGTTAACCAAGATTCAAACATGGTAATCGGCCATGAAACTACTGAATTTAACATTGATTCAGATGCGGATGTTAATATTAAAGTTACAGATGGAAACATTTTAAATTACGGCGTTCCAAAAACTTTAATCAGAACAACAAACAAAGCTGATTTAAATATGGACGTACTTAACGGTTCTATTGGTGAAGACCTTGGGCTTTGTGATGGCGGAATTTGTACCGGCGTAGGCCCTGGCGAAAGAGATTTGACAAAATCAATTAATACCGAAGTTGACGGAAGTATTACCGCATACAGTAAAGGAAACGGTGCGCTTATTAATATTGCAAGCTTAGATAAGGATATGCATGTTAATAAAATCCATTCTGATGGTAAAGTAATCCTTCTTGCTGATGATAAATTAAATAAAGGTGCGACAGCATACGACATTATAAACACAGCAGATGACAATACAGTTGATCCAAACCTTAAAGGTAATGCCATTTCAGCTATTGCAAGCGGTAATATCGGCGAAAATAAAGATAACAAACTAACCTTTATTCAGACCGGTGCAACTGTTGACATTGCAAATGAAAACGATGATGCTTCAAAACCGCATGAACTTTACGATACACCAAAAATTTCAGCAAACGGCGGCGTTGAATTCCTCGCCATCGGAGATGTAAATATCAAAGGACTTGATAATGCTGATGGAACTAAAAATGATACAAATGTATGTACGATTGCATCAAGAACAGGCTCTGTCAATGCTGAATTTTCCGGAAATACCTACATTCGTGATATCACAGCCCAAGATGAAGTAAATGTTGTAAACAGAGGCCCTGAAATCTACATTGAAAACCTTGGTGGAGCACCTTCAAGATATGCTGAAACAGGAGATTACTACGGAAACTATGACGGAATCGTTCCGGAAAGAGCCAATATTAAAGCTCTTGATTTAGGAACTGTTGAAAACCCGAACCACACACCAAACTCAACAATTGTAATTAAAAATGGTACAATTAACGGTAAAGGTTCAACAAGCCACCCGGGACTCGACCAGGATGTAACCGTTACGGCTGATAACGCCTATGTCGGAGGTTACTACTTCAACATGGGTAAACACAGATATGATGATCCTAACAACCCGCAAGGCTTAACTACTGTAACAAAAGATGACCACACCAACAAATTAGTTAATGCCGGAGATCCTAATACTGATGTATCTATCAGAGGTAAAGCTGTAAGACCCGATGATGTAACTGAAATTGGAAGAAATCCTATTGAAAGAGATTACTATTATGCAGATCTTGACGGTGATGGAGAACCTGATGATGGTTATGATCCGGGTGAAAGCGGCAGCGGTCAGAAAGATGACCCAACATTTGACCCAGATAAAGAAACTGGCGATGACCTAGTAGTTCCGGTTCCAGGTGATGACGACGATGACGGACCAGTCCCTGGTGATGATGATGACGACGATGATGGTCCAGTCCCTGGCGATGATGATGACGACGATGACGGTCCAATCCCTGGCGATGATGATGACGGTCCTGAACCTATACCACCAACCCCAACTCCGGACTTCCCTGATATGGATGCCGCCAAGCAAACTTGGAAAAAAGAATATAACGATTATATTTCAGTAATCGACAAACGACAAAATATCAGATTCGATATTACAACAAACCAAAACCCGGTTGTATTTGAATCCTCACCGGAAGTTGGCGGTCTTCTGAACATATCAAGAGGCGGCGTTCAGTTAACTCATAACAAGTCACTAAAAGTCGGTGATATTATACCTGTCCATATACAATATGGTGATGTTGAAGTGAACGCAAATGTAAAAATTGTTTCAGCATCAGATGTAACAGCCGGAGCTGAGTTCGTTGACCTTGACCAAGCAACAGCCAACAAGTTATTATACTTAAGCTTATTAAAAGATGATGGCGGACAGCCTAAAGAAGAATATTACGCGAACACTAATTACATTGAAAATGAAAATCTTTCAACAACAGGTGTAGATGACTAAGTCACATAAAATAAACAAAAAGAGGTTGATAAAATCAACCTCTTTTTTGTTGAATAATAGATAAATTTATGTTATAGTTATTGAGTAGTACAGTTAAAATTTAATAAATGTTTACGCCGAAGTGGTAGGAACACTATTGGCAGAAAAAAGTAAGAAAACGATTGAGTATCGTTTTCGTTCGTTCCGTCGTGGAACGTGCTAGCGTAAGCGGCGCACTTCCACCACAACGATGCTTAAGGGTACAGTTAAAAGTTAATAGATATTTACGCCGAAGTGGTGGAATGGTAGACACGTACGTTTCAGGTGCGTATGGAGAAATCTGTGCGGGTTCAAGTCCCGCCTTCGGCATTTATTTAATTATTAGAAGATTATAGTTAGGACTTATCACCCGTTGTTTCCGCGCCATGGGCGCTCCAACTGCGGTTATCTTCTGCATACTTAGCTGTAATGTTCATGTTACATACCTTTGCATACAGATTATCAAATTCTCACCTTCGTTTTTTATATGAAAATTGTTAAATTTTAGTTAATTATAGAAGCTTTTATGAATTTCAGAGCAATAATATAAGTGTTGAAGATAAAAGTTTAAAGATAAAAAACTGAAAGGAGCAAATTATGAAATTCTTAATTAAAAAATCACCGGACGGATTTATCAAAACTGTAAATGACGAAATCAGCTCAATATTAAACCGAAATTTTGACAGTCTTTTCCCTGAATATATATTCACCGAAGATATGGATAAACTTTCTATTCCGGTTGAAATTCAAGAAAAAGATTCCGAATATAAAGTTAAAGCTGAACTTCCGGGAGTAAAAAAAGAAGATTTAGATATAGACATTGACAAAAACCAAATTATTATAAATGCCAAAAAAGAAGCTGAAAATGAAGAAAATACTAAATCTTATAGAAAATCCGAATTCAGATACGGAGAATTTTCAAGAGCTGTATATTTCCCAATTGATATTGATGTTGAAAAGACGACTGCAAAGCTTGAACATGGTATATTGAAAATTACAGCTCCAAAAATACAAGCAGAAAAATCACATAACAGAAAACTCACCATTGAGTAATGGTAAAATCTATTAAAAAAGAGCAGCTACAAACTGCTCTTTTTTATTCTTAATTTTCAGGTTCATCTATATGTTCATGCTCATGACCATCACATTCTAGTGAAGCATCGAGTTTCTTTAATAAATCTTTATAATGGTACTGCATGGCATGCTCAGCCCTTTCATGAAGATTGTCAACATGAGTATGCATAGCAATTTCAAGATTTGCAAGTGAAGTATTATATTCATAAAGCATTTTTACATAGTGAATTTTAGAATTATTAAAGTCTTCACGAGCTTTTTGATACGCAATATAATCAGCTTCTTCATCATTATAAGCAGAGTTTACAAGATCAAAATTTTCTTTTGACTGTATTAACTTCTGCTCAGAAGATTTTACCTGTTTTTCCGAACGCAAAACATTTAAAAAGGCTTTTTTCACCGCAAAATATAAATTTTGTCTAAATTTTTCAATATCATTGGCAGCTATATTAACCTCTGCCTCAGCTCGGTCAATTTCATGTTTAAGCTGTTTTATATTAACTGCAGAAGACATATTCACAGACATCATAAGACTGTTGTTAGAATACTCTCGCGTATTATTAAAACCATAACCAACATTTCCTGTTAAATCCGGGAAATACTGTCTTTTGACTGCAATTAACGACTGTTTCATTGCTGAAAGAGTTGCATCTAGAACAGATAAATCAGGACTGTTTTTTTCCGCAATAGAAAATGAATCGTTCATAGTATAAGGAAGCTTTTTAATTTTAGAGGTTTCATTTTTTTCTATTTTCGTTTTTAACGCAACGTCAATAATATTTTTATCGTCTGTTGGCTTTGTCAAAATACTTTCAGGCATATAAACATCCGAAAAATTAAACGTATCTACTTTTTGTATGCTGAACTCCGGCGCCGGTGCAATATATAAAGAATTTGCCAAATCCGCTAGAGCAAGGTCATAGTTATTTTGCGCGTCAAGAAGTAGAATTTTTGCCTCGCTGAGATTTATTTTGGCATTTGTATAATCAGCCTTGCGATTTTTATCCTTTAGTGAAAGTTCATGAGCTTTTGTAAGATGGTCTTCATTTAAGTAAACATTATTTTTAGCTATTTCAACTTCCGACTGAGCTTTAAGAAGCGCATAATAATGTATTTTTACATCGTAAATGGTATTACAAATACTATCCAAAAATTCATATTCGGAAGCAAGTTTGTAAAATCTTTCCATCCTTATAATAGAATTCGTTTTACCAAAATTCCATAAAAGCTGGCTCAAATAAACATTTACTTGCGGAAGTTCTCTATTTGAGGAACCGTTATAATTTTTGTTGGAGTTGTAATCCTGATAAATACCCGCATCATATCCTAAATTTGGAAAATAAGCGGATTTTGCAATTCCAACGTTACTTATTGCAACTTGAAGATTGTAAGCTTTTCCTTTAATTACAGGACTGTTATTAATTGCGACACTTACACATTCATCTAACGAAAGCACTGCCCCTTCTTGAACTGAAGGTTCTTCAATTGCGCAAGCGCTTAAAGATATAAACAGAAATAAACTCCCAAATAAAATCTTTAAAATAATTATTATTTTCATAAGTTTCCTGATTTTTTATTTTACGGATTTTTCCATCTTTAAAATTCAACTTCTACAATTTTTCGTAAATTTTCAACAATTTTATCTGCGGTTGTAAGTTTCAGTGCAGTACTACATGTACATAGAAAATTTACACCTTTTTCAAAATCTTTTGGGAGAATTTTACAATTTTTAATTGCAAATTCGACCAGTTTCTTTTCTCCAGGATTTAAAACCCTGTTCAATGCAAAAATTATATCAAAATAACTTGCCAGAAAAGCTGATATTCTATGATTTATACTAACAAAATCATTTCTATTAACGGCTGACTCAAGCTGGTCATAATACGAAAACATAACGTCTTTAAGATAAAGAAAGTTTTTACGGATTATATTTTTTGCAAGCTTTTCTGGATATGGAGTTTCAGTAAGTTCCTGAATTGCTCTAAATTTGCCATTTCTGTCAAAAAGTATCTTAGACTTGTTAACATTGTCAACAAAGCAGGTTGTATAACCCAACGAAGCATTACAGTTAATCCAAACCCAATCGATATTAGCTTTTATGCCTTCAAGCGTTCGATACATAACATCAACGGGCTTACCTGTTTCTCTCAAATAAAAAACATCTCCGGTTTCAAAATAATGGTTATCTATTTCCGGATTGTCTGAATACTTTTCAGCGATTTCTTTTCTCGCTGCAACCTGAGGTTCCTTTTCACAGTAAATATAAATATCATAATCTGATGATACGTCATCATTTTTTACAACAGAGGATCCGCCAAGAGCAATGGCTTCAACTTCTTTAAGCTTGCTATAATCCTCAACCATTTTTTCAAGAATTTCTTTGGATTTCATATTAATTCTCCTGGTTATTTAAAATTATATACAAAAAATGGCTTGACACAATCTATAAATATGCTACCATAAAGTTAGTCGGAGCTAACATATGAGAATTAATTTTTACACACCTTTAAGTATATTAAATAAAACAAACGGTTACAAACAGAATTTTAACGCAAAAGAGGTTTCAAACGCGGCAAAATTAACTGAATATTCGGACTTACGAGTATTCCACCATCATATCTATGAATATAAAAAAGGTATACGAAATTTAATTCTAACAACAGAAAAAGCAAAATATAGAGATTCTATAGAAAAACGGCTTAATAACGAAAATATAGATTATGTAATCCACGACATAAACAACGGCAAAATAAATGTATATTTTGGCGAAAAAAAATGCGTTGACGTTGTCAAAACATTTAGTCCAAAACTTAATGAACTTACTGCCGAACAGGATTTTATATTAGGCATAATGCTCGGTTACGACAGGGTTAAGCAATGCGAAAGATACCTGAAAATTAAAAATAACGTAATCAGATTAAAATCAAACAGCCAGCTTGACAGTTAAAATTTTATTTAATACGTTTTAGAGATGATAAGAAGTTATTGTGCTCAACATCGCCGTCAGCTTTTATTAAAAATACCTGACAATCTTTTTCATCCGCGTCAATTTCCGGAAGCAGAGAAAGTTCGGCTGCATAATAGTTACTGTCGTTGCGGCCGCTTAACGGAACTCTGTTAGCAAGACTATTTAAAGAAATATTACGTAACGCGCCTGCAAAACCTTTATTTCTATTGCTCATTTTTGTATAAATTCTTAAAGAAGCATCACGGCTTTCCAAATCAAATCTGCCGACAATAAGAGAGCTTAGTTGGGCTGCTGAAGATTGAATTTTCATACGCTCAACGACATTATCTTTCATAAACAACTCGCCTGAAATTTTTTCAAACTTACCTTCCGGAACATTAACCAAATCCATAAATGTTGCAGGGCTAATCATGGCCAGCGGATTTCTGAAAAGAGCTGTGAATTTTAGAACATATTCAACTAGCCCGATTTTTTGAATTGTTCCGTTTTTGATAGCAAATTTAATTGAACCGTTAAGTTTCATACTGTCATCTGTATTTAGTTCAATTAAACCGCTTGCTTTGCCTGAAATTTCACGTTCTAAAGCCAGAAGCGAGGTTGCCATAATATCGCTGTTTACATCTTTAATACCAAGTCTTACTGAATAAAGATGCTTTTTCAAATCGCAAACAATTTTTGCAGAGGAAATTCCTTCTGCAATATCAAATTTATTTGACTCAACCTTCAACACTCCATTTTTATCAAGACTAAGGTTTGAAACAAGATTTGCAAAATCAATACCTTTATATGAACCTTTAACAACATTGAAAATACATTCTTTAATGATGAGCATGCCGGGATTAAATGCAACAACATCGCTGTCATCATCATCATCCATATCTTTAACTGATGTAAACGCAGCTTTATTAATTTCAGTGCTTGCATACTGGCGGTTGAATGAGGCCATAATTTTTTCAATATCAAGCTCATCAATTTTGAGTTTGATACTGTTTACAACAATCGGAAGCTTGATTTCATTCAAAAGATTACCGCTGACATCATAAGAAGTACGCCGGTATCTTCCGTTAGAACTCAAAATTATAGAGTCTTTATTTGTTTGAAGTTTTGCTTCTTTTATAAATAGACGCTGGGCTGGAATTCTAATATCTTTAAGCGTCATATCTCCTTTTATTTTTGGTACAGCACCCGTGTTAATATAACGGAGATTTCCGGCAATCGTACCTTTTCTAAAAACTTTTTGCTGCATAAAAATATTAAGAAATTCACTTGGAAGAGGTTTTGGAATATTAAACCCTAAATCTCTTATAAAGCCGTCAGTAATTCTTACATTGCCATCAAGAGTAAGTATTGGTTGAAGTTTAGAACCTTTATCAATAACTTCTGCAATATAATAATCTATGGTTTCAATGTTTATATTATCCCCTTCAAAATGCATAACAGCTTTAGCCGCCCTATCGTATGAAGCAGGACTCAACGATGCACCGTCAACAAGGAAATCTGAACCTTTAGCCAGTTTGCATAAGAAGGTCAAATCCATCTTTGTCCCCAAAGCTTCAAAAACAATACGAGCGCCGCCCTTTCCTATTATCGAGAAAGGATATCCTACAACTTTTGAAAGATATTGAGCTGCAAACTCGTTTGTAACAGTTGCATCAGTTGTTATGACGGTTTTTGCAGTTTTAAAATAATCGTAAATTCCACCATATATGTTAAGAGAATTTTCTTTGCCGGAACCGTAATATCCAACAACATCTTTTAATATTATGTCCTTGTTGTTAATCAAAGCAATTCCGGAATTGAGTTTAAGCGGAAGATTATTTAGCGGAATAAGTTTGCATGAAAAATTATTCAATGTGACTTTTCCATCAATTTTATTATTTGCAATAACAATTTTTGAATTAAAGCTTCCATTCAAATCCTTAAACCCAGCAAGCATTTCGCTTCCGTTGTTAATAATCAGATTTGATTCAATAATTTCAATAATGTCTTTTATATTGAAGTTATTTGCAGCAGCTTCCAAATAATACTGCTTTTTATTATCTGCATATGCGTTAACTGTTATTTTTGAACGGTTTATAAAAAATGCAAAGTTATCAACATTAATCTTGTGGTTTTCAATATAAATTGTATCTCTGTCAGCAGCCGCAATTATAACTTTTTTATTATTTTTCTCGAATTCAGTAAAGAATTTGAAATGAATATAATTTTTTGCATCCTGATTATTAATTTCGAAATCTTTTCCGCGTAATCTTATTGATGTATCGTTAGCCTTGTATGTAAAAAGGCATTCTTTTACAAACATTTTCGCACTGAACAAATCAATATCCCAATCAAACTCTGTTTTTTTATCCGGTCCTTTTTCAGCCGCCGGCATAAGAGAGGACAAAGCATCAATATCAGCAAAAATATAATCAGCACCCAACTGGTTGATAATAATACGTTTCTTAAAAATTTCCGATAGAGAAAGCTCAATACCGAAATTTTCAAGGTTAAAAACTTCTTTTTTGTCTTTAGAAAGAGAAACTTTAGCAACATTAAATCCTAAAACAGGAGTTAAAGAGGTATCAAGTCGGGCATTTTTTACTACCAAATCCACACCGGCATGTTTTTTTAAAACTTTTGAAACATAAGCAGTTGTTTTTGGACTAGCAACGGCATGCGGCAAAACTTCGAGATACAAAACAAATGGAGCGGCTGCTAAAAAAGCTGCGGTAATAGTTCCTGCTATTAAAAGTTTAACTTTTTTATCAATTTTCATTATCTCTTCCTAAGAATATTATAACATAAAATAATTTTATGCTAATATAAAATTATGAAGTATGTTATTTTGATTTTATTAATTTGTTTTGCATATGCAAATCCGGCTTTTGCAATTACTGAAACGACACATAAAATGTCTGATGTAACAGTTTTCAGCGAGAAAAACAAGTTCGGTCTGAAAGATAATTTCGGCAATATTATAGCCGACGCCGACTACAAAAAGATAATCAGGCTTGGCGAAACTTCATGGATTATCCAAAAAGGAAACCGTTTCGGACTTATGGATTGTGATGGTAATATTTTAATCAAACCAAAATACAGGCATGCAGAAAGAGTTCTCGGAGAATTTATAAAACTAGGTAACGACAATGACTATGGAATTTATAACCAATACGGCGAAATTGTTGTGAAGCCTGTTTATACAAAAATTGATTTGCTTTTTGGCGGCATGTTTTTGACTTACAAAGATTTCAAATACGGTGTTGTTGATTTTGAAGGAAAACCTCTTTTAGAAAATAAATTTGATGATATTTACATGCCAAAGCCAAACATCATGCGTATTGAATACAACGGCAAATGGTACGAAATCGAACAGGTAACAGCAGATACTCTGACACTTCCGGCTGATATTCAGCATATCAAAGAAAATGAAAACTTTAAAATAACAGAAGTTCTCGCAAATCCATTACCTGCAACAGGATATTCAGTTGTTACCGCAACTGACTACTTTATCAAACTTTTTTCATCTATTTCTCCCGCCTATGAGCAGACTATCGATGAATTAATGCTTTCACAGGGGGCTGATACCATAACTATATTCACAAAAGCAACCTGGATTCCAAAGTTTCCGTTTACTTATGCAAAAAAATATTATATTAACCTTAGAACACCAAACAACGGTCCGCTTTCTGATGTTAAGAAAAAACTTAAAAATGAAATGATATAATTTATTTATTTTTATAATACAATAAGAAAAAATTATTATAATTTTGTTTTCGCGTATAAATTAAGAGAAATTTAAACAAGGAGTTTCAATGAAAATTACACCTGTAAGTCGTGATGTAAATTTTGGACGAATGCTAAATAATGAAGAATTAAAAGAGTATGAAAATGTTCTTGAACAAGGTAAAAAAATCGTAGGACAAACCGGAAATTCTATTTTTATTATGCCGACGCAAAGCCTGCCTCAAAGTCCGGAAATGAATACAGGTATCGGGCATTTGACAGACAAAACAACCCAGGAATATATAAAATACATGCACTCAATGCTGGGGTTTAATGTCAGAGAAGACTTGCCTCCCGGTCAGATTACACCTTATGCAAATAATTTTTTCTGTAACTATCAAAGTACATCTTTAGCTTTGGGTGACCAAAATATAAATCCTCAGCTTTTAACAACTGATGAATATGCAAATTTGCTTACTAAAGAAGATGTTAAAGAAATAGTTTCTTCAAACAAACGCCCTGACAAAGACAGATTTGCAAATTTTAACAACATTATGGATGAAAACGGAGGACAAAACCAAGCTTTGAAAAAAGCCTATAAAAAATTTGAGAGCCTAATAGATTCTCATCCTCTCAAAACACGCTATAAAAATTATATAAAAGAAAACTCAGAATGGATTGACTTTTTATACAAAGACAAAGGTGATTTTTTCAAGTTCAAACAATTTTTAGCTGACGAACACCATGCCAAAGGTAATGAATTTCTGCATTCAATAGGCGTTAAATCATGCGGTGATTGTCTAATAGGAGCAACCCCGGAAGAAGTAAAAGCTCGACCTTTTGCTTTTGAGCTTGATTGGAATATGGGTTGGGTGCTTTCAACGCCAAATATTGAAAAAATCCTGGACCCTTCATGCGATGCTCACAAATATATGAAATATAAAATTCAAAACTTTGCACGCAGATATGACATGCTCCGCATGGATGTCGGCTGGGCATATATTCAGCCAAGACTTTTTAAAAACTATAATCCATCAGAAATAAAAAAGCCCTATTTCGGTGATAAAATAATGAACCTCATTGAAAACTGGGTAAAAGAAGTGAAAGGAAACGATTTTGACCCCAAAAACATAATATGGGAAGTCGAGGCCGGACCTGGTGATTTTGAATGGGAAAAGAACGGAAAAATGATTGAACCTCTTCAAAATCGCGTAAAGATTTACAGCTCAATGTACATGTCTGACAATTGGGCTTCAAATGACGCTTTTTTAAAACGCAATTTTGGTGCTGATAATTTTATTATCGGACTCGGCAATCATGACCATCAGCCAATCAGAGAAATTGCAAATGATATCCCGTATCCCCAAAAAGCAGGCGATAAAATAATTTATGAACACCCCAAAAAGAATTCAATTGCCCCACTTGCAAAAATTTTCAATATGGACGAAAAGCTTTTAGAAGACCCGGTTGAATATAGAAAAACAAAATCCGCAGAACACATGATGGCAAAACATACAATGTCATTCTTCATGGACGACTTTGGATATAATGTCAGGTTTGATAAGCATTCCTTCAATTGTGAAGACACACCAACAGAAAATTATGCTCACAAAATTCGATATGATTGGAAAAAACAATATCACGATGCTGTAGAATCAGGGTGGGGTGCGAACAAAATGGATAGCCTTGAAAGAATTTTCAAAGCCAAAGGCTATGATAATACTAACCCTCAATTATATAAGCTGATTGTAAAATACCGCGATATATTAAATGAAAAAACAGTTTCAAAGGAAACAGCGCCAGCTTCAGAAACCGCTCAGGAAGCTTCCGAAACCGCAAAATCCATTTTTAAAAATAAATATTTTATACCGTTTCTAGCTGCCGGAACTCTTGCAGTTGCAGCAGGCGTTCATTATTACATAAAAAAACACAAACCAGAAATTCATGAGAATACCGACACCAGACCAAGTTTAGTAAAAACAGCTTAAAAAGTTTATTTGTGGTATTATTCAATTGCAGTTATATTTTGGGAGAAAAATAAATGAAAAAGTATTTGTTTTTGATAATGAGTCTGCTAATTTTCTGTAATATTGCGAAGGCTTATGAATGCGATCAGATGGTTTTAAATTCAATTAATGACAAACAAATAATTGATTACAATCCTTTAACTAAAAAATGGTCAAGAAATCTGGGCTTAAACGATTACGTCTTCACAAAACACATAACTATTGGCACCGGCGGATTTTCAGAGTATATATACAAAGACAAAACTTACGATACAAATTCAACATATGAATTTTTGTATTACACAAAATTATATGGATATAATGCCCATCAAATGAAATTTTTTGAGCTACTGTTTGACGGTAACGAATTCACCAGACGAGATTTAACAAAAGAAGAGGTTCAATATCTTTTCCCTGATGTTCAGATAATTATGGTGTCGGAATTCACAGATAATGAAATTTCAGTGGAACTTCCAATATTTCACAAAAAAGCTTATATGATTTTAAATGATACTGACCGAGACTTTTACAAATATCAATTTGAATATTATAAGGGTCAAAGTCTGTTTAATAACATTTTTGAAGTTAATATGCCACGCGTAATGGTTTATTCACACTTCAAAAGCCGCGACGAAATGTTTCCAATATTGAGGATAAACGTCAAACCTAAATTTCCTTTTGGAAATAAAGCAAAAACTGATAAAGAACAGAATTTATAATCTTTTTTCAATAATTCTTGCTGCATCAGCAATAAATTCTTCGCAAGGACGGGTTTTATAATATGTTTCAGTGCGCTTGGAAGGTACAGGATTGTCTTCACCTTCCGGCAGTCCTAGAAGTTCGCGGCATATGATTGTTCCATGTTTTTGTTTGAATTCATGCGCAAGTTCTTGTATAAGTGCGTAATGTTTTGCTTTTGCTTCATCGTCACAATTTGAAATATATCCATGCTTTAATCCGGCAATCATAAACATTGCACTAACAGCTCCGCAAACCTCCCGTAGTCTTCCCATCCCGCCGCCAAAGGAAGAAGTAAGCTTCAACGCTGTTTCAAAATCCATATTCAAATCCTTACAAAATGCACAAAAAGTCGATTGCGCACAATTGTAACCGGATTGAAATAATTCTCTTGCACTTTTTTCATGATTTTGCATATAATAATAATATAATAAAAATGAAAAAGAGTCCTTAATAGCTCCTTTGGAATTAAGAATAGCTGCAAGTTAAAAGTATTCAGTTTTAAGTATATTAAATCATTCTTTTGTAATTAAAACAATTAGCCGAAAGAATATTATTTTAAAGTTCTTTACCAAATCAAAATCTTGGTTTATAATTGATTTATGGAAAGAAATTTGGTAAAAATTCAAAACCTTTTAATTGATACATTTACTTTTGAAGAAGCTATTGAATACGCTCAAAAAGGGCAGGTTGTAACACTTAACCCTGAAATGATAGATGCAGCTTCTAAAAATACTGATTTAGCAAATATAATCAGAGAGGCAGAACTTGTTATTCCGGATGGAATAGGCGTTCAGCTCGGCTTAAAAATTCTTGGTCATGATGTAAAGCGTATTGCCGGAATTGAATTCGCCAGAAAAATTCTAGAAAAATATACACTGATTGGTAAATCCGTTGCGCTTGTAGGGGCAAAACCTGAGGTTATCGAAAAAACCGTTCAAAACTTAAAAAAAGAAATTCCCGGAATAAATATTGTATATTATCATGACGGATATTTTAATGACGACAATGAAATTTTAACATGCCTGCAAAACTCTAGTCCGGATGTAGTTCTTACAGCTCTCGGCTTTCCAAAGCAAGAAGTGTTCAATTACAAAGGGAAAAAACTTCTCTCCGAAACTCTTTTCATAGGTGTTGGCGGAAGTTTTGATGTATGGTCAGGAACTGTAGAAAGAGCGCCGGAAATTTACCAAAAATTATGCATTGAATGGCTTTACAGAACAATTAAGGATCCGAAACGCTTCAAACGCATTTTTCCGACGCTCCCAATGTTTGTCCTAAAGGTTTTAAAAGAAAAAGTTACAGGAGTATAAAACATGCTTAAAAAAAACGAAGTTGAAAATCTCAAAAATCTCTGCAAAGAAAACAGACAAAATATCCTTAAAATGGTTCATAACGCATCTTCAGGTCATATTGGCGGAGCGTTTTCGGCTGTTGAGATACTAACTGTTCTTTTTCACAAAAGCATGAAAAATGCAACTCAATGGCATAGAGACCCGGATTTTGAAAAAAGAGACCGTTTTGTTCTTTCTAAAGGTCATGCCTCAGCCGCATATTACTCAATTATTTCACAATTGGGTTACATTGAAAAAGAAGAACTTTTAACTTTCCGAAAATTTGGAAGCCGCCTGCAAGGCCATCCAATGCCTGTATGTCCGGGCGTTGAAGTTGCAACAGGCTCATTAGGCCAAGGGCTTTCTATTGCCTGCGGAATTGCTATTGCGCTCAAACTCGATAAAAACCTCGCAAATGTTTTTGTTCTTATGGGTGACGGTGAACTTCAGGAAGGAAATGTTTGGGAAGGGTTCATGAATGCTGCACAGCATAATCTTGATAATCTGGTTGCAATAATTGACAGAAACAGGCTTCAAATTGACGGCTGCACGGAAAATATCAAATCTTTGGATCCGCTTGATGAAAAAATTAAGGCCTTTAACTGGGATGTAATCGAAATTGATGGTCACGATATAGAAGCCATTTATAAAGCACTTGAAACAGCTAAGAAAAATACACGCCCAACAGCAATCATCGCAAACACAATTAAGGGTAAAGGCGTAAGCTTTATGGAAAACAACGCCGGATGGCATGGCAAAGCTACAAACCAGGAAGAATTTGAAAAAGCAATGAAAGAACTTGCTTAAAAAGGATTTAAATGATTTACGACAAAATCGAAAATATTGATTTGTATAAGTTAGACAAAAATGCAGTTGAATTTATAAAGAATTTAACTCCTGATATAGAATGCAAAAAACATATTATAACCGAAAATGTCTACGCAAATATTGAGGAATACAAAACAAAAGAACAAGGATTTTTCGAAGCACACAAAGATTATATTGATATTCAAATACTTCTTTCCGGAGAAGAAATCATTGAATATACACCGCTTGACGGTCTTAAAATAAAAGAAGACTACAATCCTTTCCGTGATATTGCATTTTATTTTGATGGAACTAACCCTGTTCTACCAATAAAACTTATTCCCGGATTCTTCACTGTGTTATATCCTAACGATGCGCACAAACCGCAAATAATCAGCAGCTCATCGCAAATTGTTAAAAAAGTCGTTGTAAAAATAAAAATAGGATAACGGAAAAGTCAAAATCATTGCGTAATTGTGAGCCGAACGTTAGAGAAGGCGCAGCAATCCAAAATGCATATTGTTTAAAAACTAACTTTTTAGTTACCATATTTTTATTTACATATTTTTTTGCTGAAAATCTTTAATCTGCTTCCTGGTCAAATGGTCAAGCCCTGGTTCTACATATTTTTTCATAATAACTTTTTCAACAAAAATATCAATCGGCTTTATGAAAAGTCCAAGCATGACAAATCCGCCAATAGTCTTTTTCATTTTTGTTTTAAATATATCTGCGGCTTCAACTTTGTTTAATATATCTTTTATTGCCAGGTCTTTTGCATTTGCCTTAAATTCAGAATCCTTCAAATACTTTGATTTTAAAGCTTTGAATTCATTATATAATTTATCAGTTAACTTTGCAGGCTTTTTCGTTTCATCTTTAACTAAATCTGCACGGATTTCGAACAAATCGTCGATTTTCTTTTCCATATATTTATGAATAATTTCACGCCTACCGGCACCTTCTTTTCCCATTTCTTCAGGGTGACGGCCTCCAAAGATTAAATTAAAGAATTTTTTAACAAAGTTTGTATTCTGATGCGTTCTTGTAGTTTGGTCAATAAAGTTGTCAAGAGAAACTCTAAATTCCTCTTTAAAAACATCTTTTTTATTGTCATACTTGGCAAGCTTTCTCCGCGACATAAAATCAGAGAGGAATTTCGTAGATTCTTCCTGCGTTTGAAGCGACAGCTTGGTATCAGATTTTCTTGCAAGAATAGAGGCGCCTTTTTGCCCTGTGTGAACTGCTATTATTGGAAAGGCTACACTTGCAAGAGCTTGAAATATTGCTTGTTGAAAACCTCTTTTTGCATTAGGATCATATGTTTCTTTGTTATTTCTGTATTTGTCGTAAATATCAGCTCCAAAATACATCATTGCAGGATACCAGAGCATCGTCCCTAACTTTGGAGCAATATCCATAACGGCAGCACCAATATCATTTGTAAATGCAAGACCTCGAATTGGCCATTTCATCAACGGGTCATTATAAATCGGTTTCTCTTTTGACTTTTCAAAAGAAGGGTCTGCTCCTGTATTTGTTGTCTTTTTTTGCGTAAATGTTTGTGATGTTCTGTTTGTAGGGGTAAAATTTGGGGTTAAATTAATCAAGATGTTTTCTCCTCAAAAGCTGTATTCTATTGTCTGAATAATCATGCCTAATTTCGAAACTTATTATATATCAAAACTGCAACATAAAATAATTTGCGGGGCATTTGGTAAATATTTATTAAGATTTTACAAACAATTAATTTCCACTACCACATTTTGTTTTACAATTCAAGAATGAAAGTTCCTAATATTACCCCAAAACTTCCGTCAAGAGAAACTTTACATTACAAATATTTAAACCCCGATTATTCTGTACAGGCTGTCTTAACCCTGGATAAAAAGGCAAAAGAATTCATTAGTTATCAAAAATATACAAAAGAAAATCCATACCGTGGTGAATATGACACCTTTAATGATAAACCCATTAAAGCAAAACCGATTCGCCATAAACCCGGGGATGAATTTACAACCAAATACTTAAACAAGGACTTAAAAACAGTAGATATGGAAGTAAAATACCGCTGGATTGATGACAACGAATATGAAGTAGTTGAAGTTAAAAAATTCAGCCAAAACGAAACGAAATGACCAATTTAACTACGTTTAAATTTCCGGGTATTCCAAATCTTCGGGCATCTCCGGAATATTTTTAGTAACATTGGCGCCAAGCTTTTCAATTTTTTGAATTTGCGTGATTATATTGCCGTTTCCCTGAAGTTTTTTAAGCGAGGTATTGAGATTGTCGCGAATTTTTAAAAGCTCAGTCAAAAGAGCAGCGAATTTGTCATGAACACCGGCGCAAAGCCTTGCCATTTCAATAACGTTTTTATTCTGCTTGTCAAGCTGGTGAAATGCGTTAATAATCTTCAAAGCAGCAAGAAGCGTTGAAGGTGAAACCGGCATAACTTTGTTTTTCCAGGCAAAATCCCAAAGCGCGCAGTCATCACAAAACATCATTGAATAACAGCCTTCTATCGGAATAAACATCAAAACATAATCCGGAGATTTACCTTCTGCCGAATAATCACGCTTCGCAAGACCTGTGATATGCGCCTTTGTAGAATCGATAAACTGTTTTAAATGAATAGCTTTTTCGGATTCGTCTTCAGCATTAACATAACCGTACCAGGAAGCAAAAGAGGTTTTGCTGTCAATAAAGATACATCTATTTTCAGGAAGATTAACAACAGCGTCAGGCCTGCCTTCTGCTGTGCCTTTTTGAATGTCGAATTCTTCTCCTTGCCTTAATCCGGACGCTTCAAGAACCTTTTCTAAAACAATTTCCCCCCAGCGTCCCGAGGTTTTGTTGTCGGATTTCATTACGTTCACAAGATTTGAAGTATCCTGAGAAATCCTGCTTCCGGCTTCAATAAATGTTTTGATATTCATATCAAAGCGGGTAAATTTTTCATTTTCTACTTTGAAATTTTCTTCTGTTCTCTTTTCAAAGTCCTCGATTTTTTCTTTAAAACGTTTGAAAAATTCGTCAAGTTTTTCTTTATTTTGTTCGCTCAAATTGGCCGAACTTTCTTGAACAACTTTATTTGCAGTGTTTTCAAAATAAAGCTTCATCTGTTCGAACATTGAATCGGAATTATTTTTCATCAATTCAAGCATTGCATCAGTGTTTTTTCTCTCGTTTTTGCGGCTCAGGTGCTGTGGAATATATACCGCAATCCCGCCTAACACAAATCCCGCTATAAATAAAATAATTTCCATTAAAAAATCTCCCTCTTATAAAGGAATTATACCACAATCAGATTACATCAAAAATATTATAGAAAAATTTACCCTGCAAAAAATCAACCATGCCGCAAACCATGATGCAGCCATGGATTGAGAGCTTTTCTCAATCGAAAGATTTAGAACATTTTCTCAAACTCCCATGCCTTCAATATCAATCGGGGCATGGATGAATTTGGCCGGTTAAAAGTAGTAGTATGAATAGTGTAGAGAACGCAATTAAAAAATTTATAAGGGGAAAGATGATGAGAGAGTTTAAAAGAAAATCAAGAATTTTATTAGTTGACGACAACGCCGAGCATTTGAGAGGCGTAAAAGAGCTGATTAATCTTGAAACAAGCTATGATGTTGTTGGAGTTACCACCAGCGCAAACATTGCGATTAACTTAATCAAAAAATATCATCCCGACATTGTGTTGATGGATATTAATATGCCGGAAAAAGACGGCTTGCAGGCTATCCAGGAAATAGAAAGACTTGAGCTTGATACAAAAGTAATTGCATTAAGCGGTTACGACGATTCAGACTTAATCTTCCGTGCTATGAAACTCGGTGCAAAAGGTTATGTATTAAAGACTATGGCTTCTGCACAATTAATTTATGCTATCGATGAAGTTGCAGCAGGAAAAGTTTATTTGCCGTCAGCACTTTCTTCAAGATTTTTCGAATACTTTCAGCGTTCTTTCAAAAACGAAACAGCGGCTGTTCAGGAAGAAAACCTTCTCACTTATCTTACCTCCCGCGAAGAAGAAGTTTTGGATTTACTTACACAGGGTAATAACTACAAGGGTATTGCGGCAAAGCTTTTTATCTCCGAAACTACAGTTAAGACACACGTAAACAATATTTTCCAAAAATTGCAGGTAAACGACAGAACGCAGGCAGTACTTTATGCATTGAACAACGGTTTTGCAAACAGAAGAAGACGCGTAAAGGCTGCGGTTTAAGAAAAAATGCAGTAAGTTTGTAAAAAGGTTTGACTTTTATTTAAGGTCAGACCTTTTTTGAAAGATACGGCAATCCAAAAACGGGGATAAAAGCTAAATGCAAGACGACTACATTAAAAATCAGGCAAGATGCATTGCTCATGAAATACGCAATCAGGTTTCAATAAGCGATGTCTATTGTGAAATCATAAGAAAACATCTGCAAAAAAATAATATAGAAATACCATCTGTGGAGAATGCTCTCAACTGTATTCAAAAGTCTTCGAAAATCATAAATAATTCTCTTTTAGATTTGAAATCATTAAGCACATATGACTTTAAAATACTTGACTTAAACAGCCTGCTTTTACAGGCAATTGAGATGGCAAATGTCTACATTCATGACAAATGCATTGAAATAACATTGCATACGGATGAAAACTGTCTGGTTGAGGTGGATGAAAACAAATTTCTTGCCTGCGTAATAAATCTTTTAAAAAATGCAATTGAAGCAATTGAAATTTCAGGCTGGATTAAAGTCCAAACAGAAGCTCATCAGGATTTTGTACTTGTAAAAATCTCAAACAACGGTGCAAAAATTCCCGAAGAATTCGTAAAAAACATTTTTGATGAAGGCCGCACAACAAAAACTTACGGAAGCGGACTCGGTCTTTTCATTTGCAAAAACAATTTTAAGTCAATGGACGCTGAGCTGAAACTCGTTAAATCAAATGAAGAAGTTACAGAATTTGAAATAAAATTGCCCGTTAAAAATTCTTAATAATATATTAATAAAATCCGCAAATATTTTTGCTTCTTGTTTTTTATATTAATATAGGGAAAATTACGGGAAAATATGGATTTTTTTAATTCACTTACACAAGTCGTAAAAAACAACAAAAATTTCAAAAAATGGGAAGAACAACAGTCAGACACTCAGGCTCAGCGTGAAGAACTTTACAAACGCAGAAAATATTCCGAAGCCGAAATTGAGCATGCACGCCAATTAGGCGACCGAATTATTGACGTTGTTGACATTATGGACAACCACTCGGAAAATGTCGCTGAAAACGTCGAAACAGCCGTTGAACCTATTGTTGGACTTGCTCCGTTAATCCCGACTATTCCAGCAGCGGTTTATTACTTCAAAAAAGTTCTTAAACCGGCAGGAGAGGCTATTGCTAAGATCGAGGAAAAAACACTAGGCGAAAACGAAAAAGCAAGAGCCTTAGCGGAAGAAATTACCAATGAAATCCACAAGACAAGACCACACAAAATCGGTTTTTACTACTGGGATTTTACATCAAAACGGGCAATTGATAAAATTCCGAATGCTAACTTAAAAGCTAAAGCTATGGAGCTTCATAAGGAATATACAAAACAGGCAAAACCTTATTTAAAAAAAATGAAGGGCGGAGCTTTTGGCGTTGTGGCGCTGTCAATTGCGTCATTTATAGGCGCAAACATTTATGCTGCAAAACTTCAGGTTGACAGTTCAAAAATCGCGCGCTATCAGGCTCGAAAACTTCTGGAAGACCCGAAGGCTTTTGTAAATTACACACCGGAACAGATTGAGGCTGCTAAAAAATATATTGAAGACCATCCCGAACTTAAAAAAGAAAACAAAAAAGAAAAACTTAAAAGCGGAATGGTAAAAAGTATTATAAATATTCTGAAAGACCGCAAAGCATACTTGAATGCCAAAAAGAATGACACTGATGAATCTAAAAAAGTTGCAAGAACTCTGAGCCCTGAAGAATTGATTCAGGCGAAAAAAGATAAAGAAGTCATCCAGCGTTCTGTCAGAATTATAAATAACGAAGCTGAAAAGTATTCTGAAAACATGGAGGTTGCAGCAGGAATTATTTTAGGCTCAACTCCGATTGTCGGCGGTGCAATAGGCTGGTTAACCGGTATCCTGATGAACAAAACTGGTTTGACCGATAAAATAGTTTCCAATATAGTAAACAAAACAGGAACCGAGGAAGCTAAAGCCGCTTATCAAAGATTTAAAGAACTAAAAGCAGGCGCTCCCGGCTATTCAGCACGCTGGACAAAGTTTGTAAAAAAACTTATGGACGAGAAAGAGCCATTAAAAGCTGCGGCGCAAGAGACCGAAAAACTTGGAAAAGCTCAGAAAAAAGCAGCCACCTCCCTAATCTTAAACAGAGTTAAAAAATCTTTTGCAGCCGGAATGTCGCACAAATGGTTTAATGCAAAAATTATCGGATTAATTGGCGCACTTGTTTCATCAATTCCGGCATCTTTAATCGCACTAAAACTTCAAAAATCTTCCGCCCGCGCAGGCCGCTATACTGCAAAACGCGAACTTGAACAAGACCCGCGTAACTTTATCGGCTACACCGAAGAAGATTTTGAAGAAGTGAAGGACGTTAAAGGCAAAAAACAAACTTTCGGAGAAAAAGTCAAAGAATATGCATTGTTTATTCCGACAGTTTTGAAACAATATTACGCCTACGACAAATATAAAAGAACTGAATTTAAAGAACATCAGCTTTTGATGGACGAACTGAAGAAATCGGAAGTTTCAGAAGAGCAGCTTCGCGATGCCAAGAACTTGCAGAGAAAATTGTTTAATACATTTGAAAAAGTTGACGACAATTCTCAAACATATTCGGAATCAATGGAAGCCGCAATCGAAATTTTACAGCCGTTTGCACTCAGCGCCGGCGTTCTTACAATGATGTCACCGCTGATTTATGTGGGTATTCAGGCAGCGCGGGGAAAAATTACCGCTGCAGAACTTTTGAATAAGTTTGTGGACAAACTCAGCAAGGCAAGTAATTTCTTAAAGGGCAAAAAGTTCAAAAAGTATCTAAATGACGTTGCTGAAAAAATACCGCATAAAGTCGGCAATGTTGAACTTCAACATAAACCGCTTGCGTCAATGCTTGCGCATATTGATTTCAAAAACGATACAATCGGCGAAGTCGGTGCAAAAATTTTCAAAAATATTCAATCCACCTCCGGTTCTTTCCGCTTGATGAACAATTCTGAACAGGTTCGGCTTCTTGATAGTATAGAAAAATCAATTAAAAACACAACAGAATATTTTGATTACCAAAATCCTGAAATTACTAAATTTTTGAATATTCTAAAGCATCTGAAAAGCGATAAATGTAATCCGCGCCTGCGTGCAGACATGTTAGATATCTTAATTAACAACACTGATGTCATAAAACGCATGCCGGAAGCAAACTTCAAAGCCGCAATGATGAAATATGCAGATTTGATTTGCGAAGCTGCCGGTGAAGATAAGATTAGAAATTTTGCAAAACATTTGCCGGATTTAGCTGAAAATATTGGTGAACAATTCCCCGGAATTGAAGATTTCATCTATAAATTTGCAAACCGATACTCTACCGGCGCTCAAGATATGACGATTTTCGATTTACAAGCGTTCAAAAAAGCTTTTGTTGATTTAATCGACAAAAAAACTTGCGCAAAAGCGTCAGAAGACTTCAACAACATATTAGCGAAAATCTTTTCAAAAGAAGCTTTCCCGTACAAATTCCCTGATATTCCGGTTAAGATTGATGAAATAATTAAACACGTAGATAATATAGGACGACGCGAACCGAAATTTGACCCGACTCATGCAATTTCAGGCAAAGCTGGCGCTAATACATCTGAAGCCGTCGATGACACCTTAAAATCAATTATAAACAAGTATTCAGACCCTGCTGAATATGTAAAAACTCTTAATTCAAAAGTTGAAAAAATGACAGACGATGAATTCTATGCAATGGTTGATAAAGCTGGTATTTCAAGTATGGATAAGAAAACAATGCTTGAAATTCTTCCAAAAGTAGAGAAAATTATCAATAATATTCCAAAAGACGAACTCAAGCGTATTGGCGCGGCTTTGGCAAAAGAATTCAAAGAACATCCGGATGAATTTATGAAAGCCTTAAAATCCGGACAATTAGCTGCAGCATTTTTGACAGATTCGCTGGTTAAAACAGCAGCAGCAGTCGGAATAAGCTGGACTGCATTGAATATTGCGCTAATTTGGATTATTCAAACCTGGCTTGCTGATATTCAGTTGAAAGCCGGACGCTTAGGCGTTATGAAGGCAATCGAATCTCTTGAAGATCCGGCTTATTACGCTGATATTGAACCTTTAAAGGCCGGGTCTCCCGATAAAACTCCGGACGCTTCAACCCGGTCAGCAGCATCTGTTGAAAACGGGAATTTATTGAAAAAATTTCAAAGATAACAAAAGGCTCTTTTAAAAAAGAGCCTTTTTATTAAATTATGACGATTCAAAGAGTAAATCTGATTACTTATCTGCAGGTTGAGGCTGCGGAGGTGTCATCGGGCAAGGGCATTTGCATTCTTTTTTGCATTTCTTTTTAGCCTTTTCAAAATTTTTTCTTCCTTCTTCCTTCATCTTTTTTAGTTCTTTTTTCTGTTTATCAGTAAGAATTGCTTCGAATTCTTTCATATTTTTAATACGAAGTTCATGAGCTTGTTTTCTCAAATCTTTTATCTTAGCGTTTATCTCCGCGATTTTTTCCTGCTGCATTGCCTCAGCCATGCGGGATTTAAGAACTGCTTCTTTTTCAAGTCTTAACTCCCTCATTTTTTCCATGATTGGCTTCATCTCTTCATGCCCCTTCATGCGGAGCTGTTTTGCAAGTTCTTTTTGTTCATCTGTCAATTTAAGCCTTTTTTCGAAATCAGCTTTAGCTTTCGGACATGGCGGCGGAGGCGGGGCATCAAACTCTGGTCTGCCTGGTTTTACATCAGGTCTTTCAGGCAAAGCTGTTTGAGCCTGTTCAGTAACTTTTTTAGCCGGAACTGTGGCTGTGTCAGCCGCGATTGCGCCTGTCAGAGTGAATGCAAACAATGCTGCTAAAATTAAACTTTTTTTAATCATGCTGTTTCCTTTCTTTTTTACATTAAATCGTATAACTTGTCTGCCAATTCTTTTTTTGCATTGTAAAGCCTTGATTTTACAGTACCCAAAGGACATTTTAATTTCTTTGAGCAGTCTTCATAACTCAAGCCTTCCACTTCACAAAGCAATATTACTTCTTTGAATTTTGGTTTCAATTGTTCAATAGCTTTTATAATTTGTTTTTGCCTTTCTGTTTGTATAAGTTTCTTTTCCGGTGTAGACTTTTTTTCTTGTATCAGAACAAGAATTTTATCATCTGAAGTTGTTATGTCCTGTTTTTTTCTGTAAGAAGATTTCAGGTAATCTTTTGATACATTTTTTGCAATTGTCTTTATCCACGCCGAAAAAGAGCCTTGTTCCTTGTATTTTTCGGCATTTTTCCAAACTTTTATATAGACTTCCTGTTCCAAATCTTCGTTGTCTGCCTCTTTGGTAATTAGTCTTATTATATTTTTAACATTTTGTTTATTGTTTTTAATTATCTCGTTAAGATTCATTATTCCACCAGTAAAAAGCCGTAGGAATCAACAGGAAATCCTAAATCTTCTGCACTAAGCGTTTCTCCGTACTGAATATAATCCATTAAATCCTGGTTTGTACCTACTACACCTATTGAAGCTCCGCCGATTACAAGAGCAAAAAGTATACATGCAACTTTTAGGTTATTAAATGCAGTTTTCTTTTTCTTGTAAAAAGGTTTGACTTCTTTAATTAATTCCGAAACCTTCTCCATCTTTTCCTGCTCTTTGCGGCAGTCCGCACAGACTTTTAAATGTTCGTTTAAGGTATTTTCGTCTGCGAAAGTGAATAATGCTTCGTATTTATTACTTTTTTCTTTCATTTTAGTAACCTCTATACCATTATAACGAATTTCAATTTAAAAAGTTCATTTTTTAATATAAAGGTTGCAAATATTAATATTTGTAATAATATTCTTGATGGTAGCAAAAATTTTTCTTTACCATTTTTATACACTAGCGGAATTATGAACTTAAATATAAAAAATAAATTTAAAAATATATGCGACCATCTCGGCAAAAATAATAAGCCGACATATGTTGTTATGGCAATTGCGGCAGTAAAAGGTATTTGCCGTCCGACCTTCACGATGATGGACAAAAAAGAAGACCCAAAAACAAAAAAATATACAGCAATTCGTGAAGGTTTAACAGAACTGATTGCAATACCTGTTTATTGGGGTTTGGGAGAACTTTCCGCAAAGGTTGCAACAAAACATCTTCCAAAAGAACTTCAGAAAAAGGGGGCAAAAAATGCTATGTTTCTCGGGGTTTGCACAGCAGCACTTTTAATAATCCCCGGTCTTTGTTCTGCCGTAATAAAACCGATTATGAGCACTTTTTACCACGACGGAGCACCTGCTAAAAAACCAAACAAAACACTCGATGTAGAATCAAAAGCACCTCAGCTTCCAGCAGCAAAGGTGTCTGCTCCTGGTATTCCAACAGTTAACCGCCCGAATTTTTATAACTTTTCAAACAGGGCTGAATATGGTATGAAAGTAGGCGGCGTATGATTAACGGAATAGGAAAAATTTTAACAAGCAATTCTCTAAACAACATTACATCAAGCACAAACTCACAGGTAATGCTTGAAACAACTCTTAAAGCCATTGGTCGTCCCGGTTTTATCCTCATTGATAATGAGATTAATGAAGATACCAAAAGATATGCTGCGGCAAAAGAATTTTTATATCAAGCTACCTGCCTTTTAGTTTACGCCGCACTCGTTGTACCTGTATTTAAGCGCGGCGCCTTCAAGCTTGCACAAAAAGTTTTTGACAAGTCTGAAATAGGCAGCTTCAAATCTCTAAAACAATATGCTCATTATTTGAAACTTTGTGATACAACCCCGACTAACCGTATTCAAACTCTTGGCAAGGAAATTAAAGGAACATCTATTGTAGACGCTGACGGCAAAGTAAGAAGACAATTGGTCAAAGATGAATATGATGCAGTCATGCTCAAAGAACTTCAAAAAACAGACGAAAATGACCCGCCAAATACATTCCACAAATTAAAAGGCGCCATAGAATTCGGCAATATTGTAGGCTCAGTGTTTGGACTTGCAATTTTTGCACCGCAGATTTCTCATGCATTTATTCACCCGGCACTTAAGTTTTTGGGACTAGAAAAAGAAGCCGAAAAATCAGAAAAAAATAAAAACATTGACAAAACAGTTTAGATATTAATATTTTTAAAATATTCAATCGAACGATTTGAGAGAAGTTCAGCCTTAAGTTTTTTATTCTTACGCTCTTTTTTAGGAAGTTCAATTGCATCGAGAATTCCCCAATTTGAATTTATAGGCTGGAATTTTTCATGAGCCGGGTCTGTAATATAATGCGTCAAAGCCCCAAGCATCGTAGATTTAGGCAATTCCAATAAAGCTTCACCTTTTAAATATCTGCTCATATTAATCCCGGCCAAAAGTCCGGAAGCAATGGATTCCGTGTAGCCTTCCGTCCCTGTAAGCTGGCCTGCAAAGAATAAATTCCGGCGCGCACGGGTTTGAAGCGTTGGACTAAGAACTTTAGGAGAATTAATAAAGGTATTTCTGTGCATAACGCCGTAGCGGACAATATTTACCTCTTCAAGCCCCGGAATTGAATGGAGAAGCTCCTTTTGACTGCCCCACTTCAAATTGGTTTGAAAACCTACAAGGTTAAACAACGTTTTTGCGGAATTATCCTGTCTGAGCTGTACAACTGCATAGTTCTCCGTGTTTGTACGGGGGTCAACAAGCCCTATTGGTTTCATAGGCCCGAACCTCAAAGTATCTACACCTCGTGAAGCCAGAACTTCAACCGGTAAACAGCTTTCGAAAAACTTAGCATTTTTTTCGAAATCCTTTAATTCAATTCGCGGAGCATTTATCAGAATTTCGTAAAATGTTTCATACTGTTCTTTGTTCATCGGACAGTTAATATATTCAGCTTCCCCTTTGTTATAACGGTTTTGCCAGAAGGCAATATCAAAATTTATACTGTCAGCTTCAACAATCGGCGCTATCGCGTCAAAAAAGTATAAATGTTCATTATTTGTAAATTTCTTTATTTCATCGGCCAAAACAGCACTCGTCAAAGGACCGGAAGCCAAAATTGCAGGAGTTTCAGGAATGTCAGAAACCTCTTCTCTTATTAGTTCAATGTTTGGATTTTCTTGAATTTTTTGGGTGACTTTTTTAGAAAAACCTTCTCTGTCAATTGCAAGCGCGTTTCCGGCAGGAACGCGGCATTCGTAAGCGATTTTGATTAATTCTCCGCCTAAAAGTTCCATTTCTTTTTTCAAAAGACCGCTCGCATTTGTAATATCAAATGAACCAAGGCTATTTGAGCATACAAACTCAGCGCAATCTTCTGACACATGAGCGCCGGTTGTTTTTTGAGGGCGCATTTCAAATAATTTTACTTTAATCCCGCGTTTTGCAAGCTGCAGAGCCGCTTCCGAGCCGGCTAATCCGGCACCTATAACTATTGCTTCCATTCCTGAATACTAAAATGAACAATGTGTTCTGTCAATTAAAGTTGCGAGATTAGGAGAAATTTTATGCACTGATAACTGATTTTATTAACAAATTGTAAAGAAATATGAATAAAATTGTTATAAATGTAGTAAATTACTTGAAAAAAAACAGCAGATTAAGTATAATAATTACACTTAATCTTTTAAAATTACATTTACGTCAAAAACTTTTCTATGTTAATTTTTCTTACAAATGGTGATGAAAAGGGCAATAAATGTAAGTTAAAGGTTTTTAAAATAGTATGTGTGTAGCAGTGAACAGAAATTAAAGTAGGGATATGTCAATTCAACCATTAAATTCTTTACCGGATAAGAAAAACAACCGTATTGTGATTAAACAAAACCAAAAACAGCCTTCCTTCAAAGGTATTCCTGAGGCTATTGTCGGAACAATGGACTTTATTGAAAAAGGCGGTTATGCCGCATCATTTATCATTCAAGACGGCCTTGGTTTTATTGCACCCCGTGTTGGAAAAGGTGTTTTGCGCGGCAGCAAAAAGACTGACGAAAACGGAAACCCGGTTTTAGATGAAAACGGCAAACAGGTTCGCGAATACAACTGGGCTTATGCTCGTAAAGAAGGTATTCGTGAAGTAATCACAGGTCCGAGTGCATTTTTAATTCCGCTTGGCATGCTTGCTGTTATTAACAAATACTTTGGCAGAGGCAACAATGTTAAATTAAACTATCTTGACGCGTTGCAAAAACCATTCACAGAATTCGCACAGAATAATATTAATGTTATTAAAAACGGAAATCCTGAAGAAATAAAAAATGTAAAATCAGCGTTTTATGAAGCCGGTTTTAAAGATGTTATTAAAAGAAGTATCAACGATAACCTTCCAGAAGGTGAAAAATTAAACGATACTGAAATCAGCAATCTTGCAAAAAATTACGCCCAAAAACAAATTCAAATAGAAGACATAAATGGAAATAAATCATTAAACAAAAAAGAAAAAGCCGGTGAAATTGCTAAAATCGGTACTGTTGAAGATGATTACATGCTTCTTAGAAAAAGCAGAGTCGGCGGAGCAGTTGATGAATTATCCGTTAATTTCACATCTTCAAACGGCAAGGTCAAAGGCGGCTCTATCGGCGAATTTGTTGGCGCTATGAGCGATTATTTTGATGACGCAGTAAAAAATACTAAAAAAGCGTTATCAGATAATATATCTGCTGATGGTGTAGAAAACATTGTTAAAAATTTCACAAACAAAAGAATGGGGTCAAGAGTTTTGACTAATATGGGCATATTTGCAGTTGTTGCTGCATTTTACACCCAAATCCCGAAACTTTACAACTGGGGTACAAACGGCCAGAACCCTGCATTAAAAGGTACTGCCGCAGAAAAAGCTATAAACAACAATCCTGAAACAGCCCAAAAAGTTGATGATGGCAAGACTTCTAAAACAGAAACAGCAGAAAACAAAGTTGACGGTAAAGAAGTTCCATTTACCGGAATGGCTTCCTTCCTGGAAAAAACCGGGGAAAAAGTTTTCAATGGTAAACATGCAAAAGCTGTTTCTGACATTTTCGAACTAAACGGTCCGATTATCAGTGGAAAAGCAATGCCGGTATTATTGTACGGCTTTTGTATTCCGCCGAGATTGGAGCATGCCTCAGACAAATATGAATATGGTGAAGTTATAGTTCGTGACTTTACCGCTTTTACAGCCCTGTTGTTCGGAGCAAAAGCACTTGCCAGACTGTTCTCGGATGGATTCACAAAACTAAGCGGACTTGCCTTGAACAGAAAAGATATGGAAGGCCGAAATATATGGCAGAAAACAATGGATTACCTGAATCCGGCAGATACTCGCCACAGCGTCCTTTCAAGCAAGCAGCTTGATTCTAAATACACTCATATTGATAAATTCAAAGACGGCGTTAACGGATTTGTTGAATTCATAGAAAAAAGCGGCGGCAACATTAAGAAAACCTTGACGCATGATAAGAAAATCAAAGCTGCCGCAGATGCTATTGTTCAAAAATTTGCAAATACAACCTTCGATAAAGCCACAGCTGCTGACATCAAAACAGCTTTAAACAAAGCAAAAACTGAAGACGGCGATTTAATCAAGAACTTCTACAAACTGTTCGATTCAAACAACGGTATATTGAAACAGGCAAAAACTTACAACAGTACCTTCGGCTTCTTATCAACAATACTGTTTGTACCGGGTCTGATTATATGGCTTACACATGTATGCGAAAAAATGACAGAACGCCGCACTAAAGCCGACTTTGGCGACACAAAAGCTCAAAAAACAGTACAGCAGCCGCAACAGGCTGATACGAAACAACCTGCAGAATTAAATCGTTTGCGTACAGATAACCTTTCAATGGCAGGTTTCCTGAAAAAATAACACTTCTTATAATACTATGTTACACACAAAAAGCTCCTCAATTGAGGAGCTTTTTAATTTAAATTATCATTATGTTTAAGCGCTTATTCTTCTTCAGCTGCTTCTGAAGCTTCAATAAGCCTGTTAATATCATCTACCATATCATCCGGATCGAAACCATGAACCTTCGCACCTGCTTCAAGATTTTCAAAATGAGCGGCAGCACATCCGATGCAGCCTAAACCATATTTTTGGAATACTACAACGCTTTCCGGACATGTTTGAACAATCTCCATAATGTTCATATCTTTTGTGATTTTTCTAGCCATAAATACCTCCTTGACTTTCTATACAAAATCCTTAATAGAATTATACAACAAAAAAGAAGCAGGTGGTAAGTATGGAATTTCTGAAAAGTTTATTCAAGAATGAAGAGAAAGTTGTCGGCCTGTGCGCCTTCAACAAAAAAAACAAAATCCAATATTCTTTTACTCCGCAGTTTAATCCCCAAAAATTAATTTACAGCACAAATACAAAGGATAATTTCTTTTTGCTATAAATTAAGCAAGAACATCTAAGTATTCAGCCTTGATATCGGCTCCGCAAAGTTCTTCGCGTGAAAATTGGCTTTTTGTTGCCGGATGCAAAAGAGTTCCTGCTGAAGCGTATAAACCTTTAAGGTTTTCTCCTATAGGTGAAGTTCCTCTAAACTTAGGCTCAGCAGCTTTCAAACGATCAACACGAACCTGGTTAGTGATTGCTGAAGGCGTAGTATTGTTATCGCCGTTATACATTTCAACTTTGCCAATTGGTGCTGTTGTTCGGTTGTTATTGACATATAAACCCATAAAAGTACCTCAAATTTTCCCTTATATTTATATTAAAACATTATTTAAGGGAAAATTGACTAATTTTTGACTTTTATTAAGTAATATTAAGCTAACATGTCAAATTTGTTCGCAGTTGTCTCGCTGCCTGCAACTTTCGGATGATTAAGATTGAAAGTGTCGTTAGTCTGAGTTGAAAACAATCCGCTTTGAAAAATATTATTTTTCGCAGGCTCCTGTTTCCTTGCCTCAAAGAAATTGACAGGGTCAACTTTAAATACATAATTTGGCTGTATTTTGTCTATGTTCATATTGGCTCTCCAAATAAATAAACGAAATTATACCAGGGGAAATTTCAATTTTTGCAAAATAATTTACATTCTTTACAAAAAATATTGATGGAGAGTTATTTTAGAATACTTTGCGTGTATATTTGAAATTATTGATCGCTTTCGTGATGTTCATTGTCTTTCATTAATTTTTCAAAATCTGATGGCTTAAGACTCTGGACAAAATTTTTGAATTCCTGAGCTTCTGCCTCATCCTTGGCACTGTCGGTTGAAACTGAGCCATTTGAGATAACATTTGCAGTTACAAAAATAGGTGCATCAATTCTTATAGCAATAGCAATTGCATCAGACGGGCGGCTGTCGATTTGTAAAACGTTACCATCATTGTCTTTTAAGAAAAGAGTTGCATAATAAGTTTCTTTTTCAACATCATTGATTTCGATTTTTTCCAATTCATAACCGGTTTTTTCAATAAGATTTACAATCAAATCGTGTGTCATCGGGCGAGAAACTGTAAGATTTTCAATTTTTCTGATAATTGCACTGGCTTCGGCAGAACCAATCCATATCGGAAGAGCTTTCCTGTTTTCTTTATCGTGTAAAACAACAATCGGCGAACCTGTTCTTGTGTCAAGTGCAATACCCATAACTTTCATTTCAATCATAATAAAAACCTTTCTAATAGTATTTACCAAAATTTTAGCCTAACAATGCCGCACGGTCAATACAGATAAAAGAGTATTCTTGAAATCTAAAAGATAACAACTCAAAAATTCAAAAACTTACAAGTAATCGGACAGGTTTAACGTTAAAAGGAGTTGAAAAGCTTTATAAATATATATAAATAAATATTTACGAAAATAAATATTTATGATACAATAGACATACAAGCGCAGAAAAGCGCATGCCAAATAAAATACGGAGTAATGGCCGAGTGGCTGAAGGCGGCACCCTGCTAAGGTGTTATGTGGGTCTAACCTGCATCTAGGGTTCAAATCCCTATTACTCCGTTTTTTAGTCCATAAACTGAGAATTAGTGAATATAAGACTTTGAAAAAACGCCCTATGTGGGCGGTTTTTGTCATGCTAAAATATTTAGAGAATTTTTCAAGCTGTGTTTTATGGAATTTTGGCTAAATTATAGCCAAAATTCTCTTTTTGAAATTTCAAAGGTGCAGATTGGATAAAATTATATTTATAGAAATCACTATAAATCCAAAAGCATTTGCATAATTTCTTCAGAAGTATATGAAGATTCTAAACCTATTCGAGCAGCTCGTCTGTCCATTTCTTCAATTTCTGTACGGGTAAATCCGGCTTTTGCCCATTCAATATCTTCCAGTTCTTCTTTTGTTAGTTCTCTGTTTTTTGTCACAATTTTTACTCTTTTCGTTATTAAAAGATAAATATTATCAAATATTAACTAATTCATATTCTTTTGTTTCTATATTCTCAATTAGAAAATTTCGTTTTCCAATATTAAACACCCCCTGATCTTGTTTTAGCTCTATAATTATTTTTCCACTTGTATTGATAATACTTTTTGAAAAATCTTTGTTTACTACAATTGTCAATCCTCCAGTAAAATCTTCACTCAAATTCTTGTATTGAGGATTAATGATACATTTTCCTGTTTCATCTATATATCCGTATATATCGTTTTCAGCGTATTTATACAACCCTTCACTTGAATACTCTTCAATATAGTCAAATTCCTGAGAAATTTCTTCACCTTCCCAATTCAGTAAAACATATTTCCCATTTAATTTATGAGCTTGAATAGAGTTTGGATTAGGACATAGAGATAAATATTTGCAAAAGACAATTTGTTTATTAAGCCTGGCATCAACTAAACCCCAAAACTCATGTTCATTGAACTTTTTCATAACATGATAAACAGAATACCCATCACAATCACATTCAATATTATCAAATTCAAATGGTATCACTTCATTTTGATGAATATCTATAAATCCCCATTTATCATTAACCTTTACAGGAAATAATTTTCCATATTTAGAACGCATTAATGCATTTTTATAAACAAAAGGAATTACAGTTCTATTGCTAACATCGATAAATCCAAACCTTCCGTTTTTTGAAACAGGTGCATACCCACCATTAAAGCAAGTATAATAAGCAATATCGTATTCAAAGGGGATTATAAGTTCATTATTTTTATTAATAAATCCCCACTTCCCATTTTTACAAACCGCAGCAAAACCATTGTTGAATGCACAATAATTGTCATATTGTGGCTCTATTATTTCAATAGCTTCTTCGTTAATAAATCCCCATAAACCATTATATTTAACAGCAAAGCAACCATCTTCAACTCCAAATTCTATATCTTCATAGGAGTTTATAACTGTATCTGTCAAATCGTAATATACCAATATGATATGAAAAATGTCAAAATGCCTCACTACAAACAAACTATTATACTTTGAAGTCAATTGTTCTACTAAAAAAGGAGTTTTATTTTTAAATTTAGCAACAATTTTACCATTATTATCTAAGAAAAATACTTCATGAAACCTTTCATTTGTTCGCCAATTTTCAAAAGTACATTCTACTTTTGTTAATAAGCTATCTTGTAATCTTTTAGAAACACTTTTTATGTTTTTTAATTTCATTTTATATCCTTAATTTCATAATCTTTTATATTCAAGCCGTTATAACGCATTTTTATTGCATTGTAGAGAGTTTTGCAGCGGGGATGTATTCCTTCCAAATGATAAACTCCGGTTGTTTGGTTTTTCATGTATAAAAATGGGGCATAAGTATAATATTCTAATACACGTCCCATACTGTCAACAGACTTAGGAATTTTCAAATTGCTCATATCATATATTTTGTACTTTGACTTTGCCCACATTTCATTATCCGGATAATTTTCATAAGAATCAATCTCTGTTCCGAATTCAAGTAGTTTAATAATCCCTATCTTTTTTATAAATTCGGATTTTACATCGGCATTTTCTAATAGTAAGTAATCTTTTGGATTTAATTCTTCAGCAGGTGTTACATAGAGCCATTTAGGAATTTCTAAGTTTCTGAAAAAATATCTTTCTTTATTACCATATCGATAATACATTTTTGTATTATTGTCTTCAATTTTCCATTCATCAGGCTTTTTAATCACATGACAGATATTTGTATCTTTGTCATAATATATAGCAACAACATCAAAAGACTTTTGAAACCAATTCCAAAATTTTTGATTTTCTTCGCTTAATTTTTGACCTTCAAAATTAATATAATATATTCTTTCATTTTCTCTTCCGAGTTGAACAATACCACCAAAGTTATTATTTTTATTTATTAAAGCACCATAAGCTCCATTTATATAAACAGGATCAATAAAAGGTAGGTCCCGTATAGGATTGTTACGCATCCCGATTTCATTATCAATACTTTTCAGATAATTATCAACAATTTGTTTATAACCTCTTGAGCCGGAAATATCCCTTAATGGGAACCACCATTTTAATTCTTCTGTAATCTTTACAGAAGGTGGTTTTAAATAATTTTTTAGTCGACGTTTATTTGGAAGTATGAAATTTTCATAAAACTCAAAGCATAATTCTTCGATTTGTTTATTGGTAAGTTTGTTTGGTTCAAAAGTTTTTTCAAACAAAAAATCTCGCCAAGGTTTACTTTTTTGTTCTTTTAAGTAAGCAAGTTCTTTTTGCTTTAGTTCTCTATTTAATCTGGCATTAGCCTCTGTTTCCTCTATCTCTAACAATAAAGCTTTTGCAGTTTTTGATTTCATCAATGTGTATTGATGACTTGAATCAATCTGTTGCAACTCAAGCAGCAGATCCTTTGGCGTTTCTGAATTTATAATATAAATTTCTGTCATAATTAATCCCATACTTCAATAACTTTATGTGACAAATAATCATACTCTTGAGCTTTATCAATCTGCCATAGACCTTCCGGCAAAGTGATTGTATCGTGACGGTCTGTGTGCAGACAATAAACATCTGTTGGAACGGTATTTTTCATATACAAAACACCATTTTCATCTTCAAAGAATTCAACACCTTCTTGAATTTTAATTCTATGCTCGTTTCCTACTGTTTCTGATTCAGCGATCATAATAGAATCTTTGTCTAATCTTGGTTTTAAACCTGTAGGCAATTCTTTAATTTCCGCAATTACACATTCTCCATGAAAATACATTCTTTTTTTTATTTTTTGTTTGGTCATAATTTTTACTCCTTTTTTTAATTGGGTTAAATATTAGTCTTAATAGTTCAAAAACATTTGCCTAATTTCTTCTGCAGTATATGAAGGCTCTAAACCTATTCGGGCAGCTCGTCTGTCCATTTCTTCAATTTCAGCACGGGTAAAGCCGGCTTTTTCTAATTCAATATCTTCCAGTTCTTCTTTTGTTAGTTCTTTGTTTTCTTCTTTCATAAATTTTACTCCTTTACTTTTACAATTTCGTATTCTGATGTTTTTGGGTTTTGCACAAGGGCATAGCCCGCACCGAGGTTATAGATGTCACGCCGGCTTTCGGAAGTTAGAATTTCTTCACCTTTTGAATTTATTAAAACAGGTTTCCATTCTTTATTCTTGGTTAGAGCAAACCCGCCGCAAAAGCTATCCAATTGGGTATATTTAAAATCCACTGCAACATTTCCTTTTTCATCAATATAACCCCAATTTTTACCCAATCTTGCTTTATAAAGTCCTTCGCTTGAATATGTATCCATTCGGTCATAAATAAAATCGGTTAATTTATTGTTTCGATAATCAATAAGTCCGTATTTTTCCTCTTTATTATCGGTGATAATACCGGCACAAATTGAATTGGGATTAGGACATAAGAGATTATAAACACAGGGAATTATAAGTTTCCCGCCAACCGGGTCAACAAGTCCGTAAGTGTCAAATGTCGGATTCTCTTTTGCATAGTCCCCACATTTTATAACCGAATAATAAGGGTAACCATCCCCGTTTATTTCTATTTTGTCGTATTCAAAAGGATTTACAACATTTTCATAAATATCAATAAAATTCCATTTACCATTATTTTTGACCGGAAAAATTTTAGCATTTGGATAAGTAATATCTGTTTCTTCGTATTTTAGAGGAATTATCACTTTGCCGTTTTTATCAATATAACCGAATTTACCGTTTTTGCCAACGGGAGCAAGCTCACCCAAAAATGACGAAAATTCCGGGATATCGTATTCAAACGGGATAATAGTTTCGTTGGATTTGTCGATAAAACCCCATTTGTCATCTTTTTTAACAGCGGCAAGATTTGATGCAAAGGCACAGTAATCTTTATATTGAGGTTTTATAATTTCAGTTCCGTCTTCATTTATAAAACCCCATAAATTATTATTTTTAACTGCAAAGCAGCCGTCCTCAACTCCATGTTCAATATCCTGGCAAGAGTATATTACTTCGTGTTTGCAATTTTTCACCCGGACAATTTTAAAGTTCCCGTCAAAAATATCGTGCAACAGAAATAAATTTCCAACATTTTCACTTAACTGTTCGGCATAAAAATGCTCAGAGCTTTCAAAACGGGCAACAACTTCCATATTTGCATTCAAGAAATATGCTTCATGTTTATGGTAATTCCGCTGCAAATCTTCATGATGGCAGGCTATTTTTGCAAATTCATTTGTGTTGCTTGTTGGAAATACATATTCAACATTTTTAAATTTTATTCTATTCATTTATTTTATATCCTTAATTTCAAAGTATTTTATATTTAACCTGCTATAAATTTTTCAACATTTTGCAAACCTCACAGGAATCACACTCCTGGTAATAATGTTTGGTAATAGCTTCATTATTTAATGTTATCCAGTCTTTTAGGGTTTGTATTTCTTCTTCTGAGAATATAATTACTTTGTTTTCGTAATTATCAAGTGTACCGTCAAGATACATTTTTACCCAGTTGGTGTTAAATCTTATCTTTCGGTCATTCTGAAAACGCAAAAACGGAGGTTCACCGTTAAAATTTTCAATACATCTCAAATTTACATACATAGGAAGCCCCGTTTCTTTTTGATTAAGCGGAGTCAAGAAAAAACATTCGGCTTCTTCTACAGTTTCATCCGGTGCGACAAATCCCAACATATTGGCATTTATATATTCGTCTTTTAAAGTTTTTATAGGTTTCATTTTACTATCCTTTTGTTGCTTTACTTTTATTTTAAATATATGATGCGTCAATTTTGGTGCTATATTTAAAGTTCTATAAAATATGCATCATCTTGGTTTGGTCGCCGGATAAACAAGTATTTCCCGCCAATATAAACGTTTGCACCATAGTTCTCGTTGTCGAGATTTAAAATTTCTTTTAATGTTTCAATTAATTCTTCAAGTGTTACCATAAATTCCTTATAAAAATGTATATAATTTATCTATTGTCCAGTCAGGTTCGTGATTTCCAGTCAAAATATCTTGTATAATATTCTTAGGTAAAAAGCGGAGTTTCATTAATCTGTAAATATAAGTGTTTGCTTTCTGTTCGGATGTTAATTTATTTTCAAACATAAGTTTGTGGTAGTAAAAACTTTTTACGATTGCTTCAAGCAGAAATTTATTAACTTCTTTTCGACAGGTATCACCAATTATTATTTTGCTGCCATTTTTTGTGGTAGAGCTTATTCGAATGTTATAATTCAGTTCTTCTATAGAGTTTTTGTCATATTTTTGTTCAACAGGAAGATTCGTTCCAAAAATCAAATATTCTATTGCCTCTTTAAGAAGGGTCTTTGAAAAAATTATTGAGACCATTTCTTTTGAGATTCTCACTTTCAAAAGAGCGTGTCTTATAAAATTCACATCGATTTCTTTGGATTCTATTTGTTCAAAAATCATTTTTTGTTGCCTTACAGGATATTTTGCAAATAATCCCTGCAAATGAATTTTACTAAACGCATATTCTTTTAGTTTTTCAGTAACAAAATTTTCGATTTCACCTGCCGAAATTTTCGAAACCGATCCTAAGTCCTGCAATCGATTTTGGATTTGAGCCTGACTAACATAGTAACGATATCGTTTGCATGCAGCTTGGTTGCTCGCATTAAACGGGTCTACACGGCAAGACTCAACGTCTTGACCGTTTCGCCCTTTGCTCGCAATCCGCTTATTACTATGAGCTGGTGACATATAATTATTTTTATCGTCAAAAAGTTTGCCTTTAAGAAGAGAACCGCTTTCGGCGTTCGTTGAATTTTTCCTGATTAATGCATTTTTAGTTAAAAGCTGCTGTGTTTTGTTGAAAATATCAAAATTAATTATGGGGTCATGAAGTCCGTCATAAACATTATTTTTATGTACAATTTTGCCGATATAAGTTTTGTTTTGTAAAATTTTATATAAATGACCTTTGTAAAAATTTTTGCCGCTTCTGGTATGAATATTATTTTCTTTTAAATATGTAACTAATTCAGGTACGGTACCTATTTCAAGATATTTCTCGAAAATAAGTTTGACAACTTTTGCTTCTTTAAGTTCAATTTCAAGTTTACCATCTTTTTTAACATAACCCATAGGCGGCATTCCGTTTATCCACATCCCTTTTTTCTTTGAGGCAGCAAACTTATCCCTAATTCTTTCACCTGTAACTTCCCGTTCAAACTGTGCAAAAGAAAGCAGAATATTTAATGTTAATCGCCCCATTGATGTTGTTGTATTAAACTGCTGGGTTATCGAAACAAAAGATGTTTCGTGTTTATCAAAGACATCGACAATTTTTGCAAAATCCATTAATGAACGTGTAAGTCTGTCAACCTTATAAACCACAACAATATCAACCTCTCCCGTTTCAACATCTTTAAGCAGTTCCTGAAATGCAGGACGATTCATTGTACCGCCGGAAAAACCTCCATCGTTATATTGTTTTTTAATTAGCTCCCATCCTTCGTGCTTTTGAGATTTTATATAAGCCTCGCAAGCTTCCCGTTGGGCATCAAGAGAGTTGAAATCCTGTTCAAGTCCTTCTTCAGAGGACTTTCTGGTATATATGGCACATTTTAAAACTTTATTTATCATACTCCATTCATCGCTCTTTAAGCGGTATTAATCAAGTCAAAAGACACAAATATTATCATTAGAACGCATCTTCATCATTTGGAAAAATATATTTATAATAAGTTTCCGATTTATTATTGACTTCGACACACGCAATTCCATCTAAAAATTCCCCGCTTGAACCTCCATACTTGAGCGGGATAATGAAATTATTATTTTTATCAATAGATCCGCAATTTCCGTCTTTCTCAACCAGGCATATCCCGTATTTAAACCCGAATAACCCAACCCTGTCATACTCCAGGGGAATAACAATTTCATTTTTAGGGTTTATAAACCCGCATTTACCGTTTTTTCTGACTTCTGCAAGCTCGTATTCAAAGAAAAATCCGCAAAAATCATATTCAAAAGGAATTACCGTTTCTGTTGATTCCGCTGTAACCGAAATAATCCCCCATTTGCCGTCTTTTTCCTCAGGTATGCAATCTGAAACTGATGTTACACGAGTTTGTACAAAAGGAGTGATATTGGATTTCGATTTTGATTTAAAAAATGGTTCCCCATTGAAATGTATGTTTTTGCAAACATTATCTCTTTCTAAATCGTAACCGTAGGGTCGTTGCCAAATGTAATCATACTTACATGGAACAATCACTTTCCCGCGATTATTCATCACTCCGCACAAAGATTCGTTATTGTAAATAATACACTGATCCGCTTCATTAAAACTGCCGAACGGATAATATTCCGTTTTAAAAAGAACATTCCCTTTTTTGTTTATGCAAAAAATATTTTCCGAATAAAAGGTTGTTACAAAAGCCTTTCCACGACTAAAATCCGTTGCGGTCTTAAATTTATTTTTTAATTTTTTCATTTTACTAATCCGAAAAACTTCTTTCCATTCCAACGAGTGCCTGTTATTTTATTTGCAATAGCCGAAAGACTTTTATAAATTTTGCCTTCAAATTCGTATCCGTTTTCGAGTTTTGTAACTTCATATTTTATACCTTTAAATTCCCTTATAAGTTTTGTTCCTGTTTTTATCTCCAAAGGGGTAGATGGGGTAAATGCGGAGATTCCTTTTTCATAATTTTCGACAAGTTTGTCGAGTTGCTTTTGCAGAGATTTTTCAAAACTGTTATTTTCTTTTTGCCATTTTATATATTTAACTGCGTATGCTTTATGAATGTGTTTGGGCAAATTTGTATTAAAAATCTTTTTCCATTCTGTTTCGATTTTGCTTCGGTTTGACTTCATAAATTACCTCTTTTAAGTATTCATCGCTCTTTATCGAGAATACTTCAAGGTCATGTACACAAAAATTATCATTCGGAAAGTATTTCTGAAAGTTTATTAATATACAGTTCATCCAAAAGATTAAAAGAATCCTTTAATGTTAATCTTCGGGTAATTTTTTCCCAATCAATTTTAATGCCAATGATTTCGCATAAGTTTTTAATATAGTCTATAGTTTTAACAGAACGTAGTTTCCGAGAATTCCCTTCCCAGTCGAAAGGCATACTTGTCATAACTTTTACAGATTTATTATTCTCCACACCTATTTCAACAAGTTTTTTCGTTGCCCCGCAAGAAGTCCCGCCTCCCATAGGTGCAATAATAATCCAGTTTGAGAATTTATTTAACTGTTCCAATATTTGCAGCTTGCTTTCTAATACTGCTAATTCACCATAATTCACATCACCTCCGGCGGATAATCCGCCACAAATTTTTTGTCCGATACATAAACCGGCATATTTTTCTACATCTTCTTTATCTGTATTAATAAAAACTTTTTCAACTGTTGAACTAACTTTAGATAAAATTTTACATCCGCCGCCGCCGACTCCGATTAAAACTGTATTGTCAATCATTATGACCTCCTTTTTGCCTTACATTAATCATATTAACAGACTGCTATGTCAAGTTTGGGGATATAAAAATTATCATAAAAAATATTTGTTAAGTTTAATTAAATCAGTTAAAAATCTTTTGTAGTCTGTGTTTTAAGGTTTTAACTTGCCTATATGCCTCTCGTATAGCTTTAAATAAGGAATTAAATATGCTATAATTCAAGTATTGCAATAGTTTTAATGGTTAAAATAGGAGAAAAGGTAATGATAGCAAGTAATAAGCTGACTACAGTCAAGATTAAAGATTTAAAACCTAACAAAAATAATGCCAGATTACACAACGATAAAAATAAACATGCCTTAAAATCTGCAGTAAAGCATTTTAAAATTCTAAACCCGCCAATGGTTGATCAAAATAATAATATTATTGCAGGGAATTTAAGGTACGAAGTAGCAAAGGAATTGGGATACGAAGAAATACAGGTTATTCAGATTGAACATCTGTCGGAAGATGATATTAGAGCCTTTATAATCGCAGAAAATAAAATTGCAGAATTAGCAGGCTGGGATAAGGAAATCTTAAAAATTGAACTTCAATACTTAACAGATATTGGTTATGACACTAGTCTAACAGGCTTTGAAACTGCTGAAATAGATCTGATTATCAATGATGTTGTAATAGAAAACAGTTCTGATGATGACCTCTCTGACATCTCTGAAATAGAATCTCGCTCAAAACTTGGTGATATTTGGCAGCTGGGCAAACATACCTTAATAAATGGTGATGCATTAAATCGAAATTGTTACGAAGTTTTATTTGCCAAAGAAAAAGCTAATATCGCATTTATTGATTATCCTTACAATGTACCTATACAAGGCAATGTAACTACAAAAAACAATCATAAAGAGTTTTATCAAGCATCAGGTGAAATGACGAAAGCAGAGTTTACAAACTTTCTTAAAACAGCAATGACTCTGCAAAAAGAGTTTTCAACAGATGGCTCAATTCATTATGGATGCATGGACTGGAAACATATTGAAGAAATCGTAACCGCAGGAAATTCTGTGTTTGAGGAGCTTAAAAATGTGTGTATATGGGATAAGGGGAGTGCCGGGCTCGGAAGCTTATACCGCTCTCAGCACGAAATGATTTTTGTATACAAAAACGGAACCGCACCACATGTAAATAACATTCAATTAGGTACATATGGGCGTTATAGAACAAACATATGGAACTATAAAGGAATGCATGTTTCAAACCCACAAGCCGCAGAGCTACTGAAATTGCACCCTACGGTAAAGTCTACGGCTTTAATCATGGATGCACTTTTGGACTGTTCAAAGCCTAACGATATAGTTCTCGACAATTTTGCAGGCTCAGGCTCAACCCTTATTGCCGCGGAAAAAGTCCAACGCAGGGCACGCCTGATAGAGATAGATCCACATTATTGCGATGTAATAATTCACAGATTTGAAAAATTAACAGGGCAAAAAGCAGAACTAATCGGAAATATAGGAGATAATAAATAATGTCAGATAACAGTAAAGATTATGAAGTTGGTTACAAAAAACCGCCTAAAGAACATCAATTTAAACCTGGTATAAGTGGTAATCCTAAAGGACGCCCTAAGTTGGTTCAAGATTTCAAAACAGACTTTCAGGATGAACTCGAAGAAACTATTACACTGAAAGAAGGCGGGAATATTAAGACAATGACTAAGCAACGGGCTTTGATTAAAAGGCTTATTACAAACGCTCTTAACGGCAATGCGGCATCAATAAAGCTTGTAACAAGTATTATGAGCTCATTGCCGATAAAACCGAAAGACATTGAAGAAGATTTATCGGTTGAAGACGCTAAAATACTGAAAGATTATATCGAAAGGAACTCTAAATAATGAATAATGGTAAAAAAATATTACAGGCTGCAATGCGAACTGACTTTTTTTCATTCGTGCAAAAGTCATTTTACGAAGTCGATAATTCGCAAACATTTATTTTGGCAGCATATTTAAAAATTATGACCGATAAATTACAGCAGTGTGCAGAGGGAAAAATAAAAAGATTGATAATCAATATTCCTCCAAGAAAATTGAAGTCGAATCTTGCATCAATAGCTTTACCAGCCTGGTTACTCGGTCGAAATCCTAATGAAAGAATTATTTGCGTAAGTTATTCTCAAGAATTAGCAAATAAATTTTCACGAGACAGAAAAAAGTTGATGAATTCTGATTTCTACAAAGAAACCTTTTCGACCAGGCTAAATCCGGATAAACAAACAGAAAATTTACTCGAAACAACAAAAAACGGTTACTGTTATGCAACATCTGTAGGTGGAACATTAACTGGCTTTGGAGGTACATACATAATAATTGATGACCCGATTAAAGCTAATGATGCACTTTCACAAGTAATGCGTGAAAGTGTAAACGAATGGTATGATAATACCTTATCCTCCAGGCTTGATAATAAAAATGAGGGTGTAATTATACTTGTAATGCAACGTCTGCATTTAGATGATTTAACTGCACATTTACTCAAACAAGATGGTTGGGAAGTTCTTTCACTACCGGCTATAGCTACTTCTGATAAAACGTTCACTTTATCTAATGGAAAAGAAATTACAATAAAAGCCGGTGAGGTCTTATGTCCGGAGATAGAGCCACTTGAAGAGGTTTTAAAACTTCAAAAAACAATGAGTAATTACAATTTTAATGCACAGTATTTACAAGAACCGATTCCTGAGAAGGGGAACATTATTGACTTCAGTAGATTTAAGTATTTTGATACAGTACCACCCGGTGGAACTGTGTTCCAAAGTTGGGATATAGCTTTTAAAACCGGACGGAATAATGATTATACCATATGTATTACTGCAATTGAGTATGAAGGAAATACCTACATAACAGATATTTACAGAGATAAAATCGATATTGCAAATTTGCCTTTAGAAATAATAAGCCGGTCACAAATGTTTCAGTGTAGAAATATAATTATTGAAGCTACAACAAGCACAGAACTTTTATTACAGACTCTTGCCCAAAGAGGAATTTATCCGATAAAATATACTCCAAAAGATTCAAAAGAAATCAGAGCCAATTATGCAAGTGAACCATTAGAATATGGACAGGTATTTTTAAAACGAAATGCACAATGGCTTGATGATTTTAGGTCTGAAATATTGGCATTTCCACACGGACGGCATGATGATCAGGTTGACGCATTTTCACAATTAATCATTGGACTTAAGCAAAAAAGCCTTGTAACGTCAACACTTGAAAGAGTTACCGTAATGGCAAACCATGTAAAATCGGAAGAGTATCAAGCAAGAAAATATGCCAGATTTAAACGGTTCGGACTAGGTAAACTGTTTTAATATGAAATACTGTTGAATAAATTTTTGTAGAACTCTTCAGCGATTTTTTCATTTACATACTCAAAACTTTTGCTTAAGGATGTGTATGGTGGAAAGTTTTTGGTTAGTGCTTGATTGTCAATAATAATAATTTCCTCAACATATTGTCGCAACTTTTCTAAACCATTTTGAGCTTGTTTAGTTCTTTTTTTACCTTCCCACCGGAAAGGTTTGGTGATGATTGCAATTGTTTTAATATTAGTTTCTTTCAAAATTTTTGCAATTACCGGAGTTGCTCCAGTACCACAACCAGCACCAAAGGTTGAGATAAGAAATACTAAATCCGAATCCTTTGTAATCTCTTGAAGTTTGTCTAAGTGCTTATAAGCATATTCTTCACCGATTTCAGAATCTCCGCCGCAGCCTAAGGATTTCCCGTCATCGCTAAAATATTTTCCGCTCAAAATATATTTGTCCGGGGTTTTGGCTTGTTCCAAAACTCTTTCATCAGCATTAATTAACATAAAAGTAATATTTTTGAATTTATTGTTTAAATACAAATAATCAACAATATTTTGTGCACCGCCGCCAATGCCAAGAACAGTAATTTTCAAATGTTTATTTTGCACCCTATTTATCCTTTCAGTTTTATTAGCTTAATATAAACATTTTACTTAGCAGCTATGTCAAATGTGGTGATATAAAAATCAGATTGCTTTAAATTTACAAAAATCTTTGTATTGGCACCATTTACAAGCGTTTTCATTATACGACGGTTCAAAATTATATGTTTTAATTTTTGAAATCGTAGATTTGAACTTTTCAACAACAGCATTGCATTCATCTTCTGTCAGATTAAGCGTAAAATTATTCATGCAATCTTCCGGAAAAATAAATCCAGTTTCACAAACTTTTTTCCCTGTTGATTTTTCAAAATAATACTTATACAAATTTATTTGATTATAATAATCCTCATGTTCTCCGTCAGGACATATTACTTTTTCATTTTTTGCACCGCCGGTTTTGTAGTCATAAATCGAATACGTTCCGTCAGAATTTTTGTCAATTCTGTCAATAATACCGTAAAATTTTATTCCGTCCAATTCAAATCTCAAAGGAAATTCTGTTTCATGTAATTCTGAAACCGGAGTATTGCAAAGCTGAACGTAATATTCATCCAGAGCTTTTTCGCCGCGTTCTATATGAATTTCACGTTGTTTGAAGCTCGACATAGGTTCGTTATTCAAGGCTTTTTTAAACTCATTTATAAAAGCGTCTTTTGTCGGATATTCGCCGTTTTCTTTTGCAAATTTTACTGCATATTCACATGCAGAATGCACTGCCAAACCGTAACTAAGAGCATCCGGATTTCCGTCTTTTGCACTCAAATCAAGAATATAGTCGTAAAAATACTGACGCGGACATTTTAAATATGTATTTACAGCACTTGGAGAAAAAGATTTTCCTTCCAATTTCTTGTCAACAAGCGAACAAAAATCTTTTTCATAATCGTAATCGCATTTTGTTAAAGATTTTGTTCTATCCTGCCAGAAAGAATCTATATCATAAATGAACGGTTCGGTTTCTTTTTCGAAAATATCTTCAATACTGTTAACGAATTGAGTCGGAGACTGAGCAGATTTGTTGATGGCTTTCGGGCAGGAAAGCCTTAGAGTGTGTTTTGCTCTTGTCATTCCGACATAAAGCAGTTTTATACAATCTGCATATTTTAATTCTTTTAATTCACTTTCTGTTTTGTATTCAGAAATATCTAAAGGAATATTCGGTTTTAAAGATTTTGAACTGCTTTCCCAATCTCTTGCTTTTAAAGTCGGCATATAAACATACTCGAATTCGCGGCCTTTTGCGGAATGGTAAGTCGATAATTGAACTGCATTCATTGTAATTGGTGCTTTGTCAGTTTTTATTTGAATTTCATCATTTTTACACATTTCAAGATATTCAACAAAATCTTCAAGTGTTATTTTCTTCTGATTACTTGAAAAGTCAACGGCTTCGTCCACAATCTTTTTTAAGCCGGCAATATTTTCAATTCTATTTATTTTTGAATTTATAAAGTAGTCAAAAATTCCTGTTTTACCGCCAATTTCAAGAATTACATTTTTCAAAGTTTCATTTGTTTTATAGTGAGACAAATGTTCAAAAATTTGGACAAATTTTTCAATTTTTTCAGGTTCTATAAAATCTGTTTTGTCAGAATTTTTAATCATATCAACAAAAGATTTGTAATGAGATTTTTTGCTGTAAATAGTCTCGTAATCCTTTGGATGAATATTAAACGGACGCGACAATATGAGTTTAAAGAATTTGTCCGAATGTAATTCAGGGTTAATCAATAATTTCATGTAGTAATACAGCACGTTGGACGACATTATTTCAAAAATACTTTTACCTTCTTTTAATTCTGCCGGAATATTTTTTTCTTTAAGCATTTCAAAAAAAGTTGCAAGTTCCGGGTTTCCTCTTGTGAGAATTGCAATTTCCGATAACTTTTTGTTCCCGTTTTCATCTTTCGGACAGTCTTCTGAATTTACAAGTTCTTCAATTTCATCAACAATTTCCTGATATTCCTGCAAGATATCCGCGTATCTGTAAAAACGAACTTTTTTATCTTTGGAAATCATTGTTTCGTTTTTTGCTGTTAAATTTTTATCAATATTATATTGTGCGAATTTCGGATTAACCTCAAGCCTTTTTGCATCCTGCTCAACAACCTTTCGAGCAGCATCCAGAATACTTTGAGAAGAACGCATATTTTCTTTCAGGCAAATGACTTTTGTATCAGGAAACTCTTCCAGAAATTTTTCAATAGTATCAATTTTTGCTCCTTGAAATGTAAAAATTATCTGGTCATCATCCCCGACAACGAAAACATTTTCGCTTTCAAGAGCTTTAGTAAGCTGAAAAACAATTTCATTCTGGCTTTTATTTGTATCCTGATATTCATCGACAAGAATATATTCATATTTATTGGAAATTTTTGAGAGAAACGCAGGTTCCGTTTCAAATTTTTCAAGAACAAGGTTTATCATATCGCTGAAATCAAAATAATGTTGTTCTTCCATTTTTGATTTATAAAGTTCGTAAAATTTCCAGAGTTCTTCGGCTTTTACAATCTTTTTTTCAAGGGTTTCGATTGCATTAGTCAATTTTTGTGGAATTTTTTTGCCTTGTTCGTCTTTTTCTTTTAATTCGACTTTAAGAGCATTAAGCTGCGGTTTCCAATCCGGATTTGTTTCAAGATTATTGAAGAATTTTTCTTTTGTTAATCGATTTGATTTTATGGAAGCAATGCCGTTTTTAATTTCATTCAAAAAATAGTAAGGGTCATTTCTGCTTGTGCGGTAAACTTTAGAATTGATTTCATCAATACATTCTTTTAAAAGAGAAACTGAAACAGCAGGAGTGATGACTTTTATATTTTCCGATAATTCAAAATCAACGGGATTATCGAGAATAATTTCATTACAAAAACCGTGATAAGTATATACATTCACTCCGGCATCTGCTTTGTGCAATTCTTTTTCAAGCCTTGTTCTGACTTCGTTTGTCGCCGCATCGGAAAAAGTCAGGCACAAAATCTTTTCAGGGTTAATCCCGTGTTCAAGCATAGATTTTATACGTTGAATCATTGTAAACGTTTTACCGGTTCCGGGACCAGCAAGCACAAGATACTTGCCTTCAATGTTATCAATACATTCCTGTTGTTTTGCGTTTGGATTTATCATTTATTTGCCTCCTTGTCTGGTAATACCTTATATTTTACATAACCATTACCAGTCTCAAGTGTTAAACAGTCCTCCTCTTTATCTGCCTCTATAATTTGTACAATTAAAAAATAATAATTGTTGTCACTTGACTTCATCCAATATTCGTTTTTGCTAGCAAAATACTTATTAAAAACGGCCACATTACCACTAGCAGGCCTCTTGTTACCGTATACCGCACTTTTATCTGTTATAAATATACAATATTTTTCTGCATTATCGTTGTAATTGTTACTTAACCTTATCATATCATCAATAAATGTTTTTCGGCTGTTATAAGAACTTTTATTTTCGTTATCATTTTTACAGTTATATTTCAACTCTATTAAACATACAATATTATCACTAATATTATCCCTTTCTTTAACAACAAGATCACACCTCCAATTTGATCCTTGGTAAACCTTTCTTTCAAACTCTACCTCAAAATTTTCATGAGTATTCTCTATTAATCTTGCAAGACTTAGTTGAAATCCGAATTCACAATCAAACTTCTTATTATCCAAAGTTTCCATCAACTTTTTTATGTTTAACTTATTACCCATTGATTACCCCTTTCATTACTTCTTCCAAATATTCTTTATACTTCTTCTTTAACTCCTGCGGAGCGAGTATTTCAACGGCATATCCCCATTTGAAAAGGTTCCAGATTATATGCTTGTCGCCGCTTGCTTTGAAGGTTACAATAACGCTTCCGTCCGGCTGCTGCTTTACTTTTTGAGTCGGATGAAAATTGTAATTCAAAACATCTTCCGCAGCTTCAGGGATGAATTTTAATTTAACATCGTAAATTTCTCCAAAATACACGCCGAAAGATTGTTTTGAGTATTCTTGCAAATTAAATCCGCCTTTATCAAATTTTTCATCTGATATTTCAGCACTTTTGATTTTGTGCAAAACGTAATTAAATTCGCCCTGTCCTTTTGCCTTTTCTCTTGCTATCAGGTGAACTTTTTCACCATAAATCAAGCCTAGTGGTTCTAAAATTCTGGTTTTATTTTTATATTCCACTTTAATTTTTCTGTTTTCTTTTATCCCCTGACGGATTACAGATACAATATCCAAATCAATTTTGTAATTCTGAGATTGGCGGACTGCATAACCTTCTGATTGAAGAAGTAGTTCAATATTATTTTCATCCATTTTAGTATGTTTATATTTTAGAGCCTTAACCTTAGTCAAAATATCTTCAAGTTCGGCTTGAGAAAGCTTATCGCAGGTAGGTTTCAAATTTTCCAGAAACGCAACATTCTCATTTGAAAAGGATACAAGTTCATTCAACGAGTAATTTGTAAAGCCCCAGCGTTTGCAGCGTTCGTCGGTTTCAATTTCGTCAACCTGGGGAAGAATGGTAAGAACTGCATCCCGCATACGTTCGGCGGTTCTTCGTGAAACATTATATTTTTCCTGAATATCATTTAATGACACTCCGTTTAATTTTGAGAGCATAAATATTATCAAATCTAATATATCGGAAACTCGTGAATATCTTGGTTTATCTTCCATTTATAAACTCCTTTTGAAAATATTTTAACATACAACTACGTCCAATATGGTCATATATTAGTTGGATTTTTATTATTCTTATAACGCCACCCAACAACACAATCAGGATTACTCAAAAGATAATTACGTAATGCAAGTTGCACATTTGTAATCTCATTTAAAGATTTATCAGGTGCATTTAGCCATTTACAAATTTGACCTTTATAATTATTAATTTTTGAATCAATAACTTCATCCAAAACCAAATTATCCGTTGTATAGATACCATGTTTCTCAAAAATTTTAATTGTAGCAATGGTTTTTAGGGGTTGTCCATTTCTAAATTTTTCACCCTGCCAGTTTTTATCATCAAAATCAACACAAATATGGATATGTGGTTCTGCTAAATTATATTCGTTTTCCATTGTGTAATACTTGAAATTCTCATCTTCTCCTACAATTTGTGTAAGGGTATTCGATAGAAGGTTGTTCAATTTTTCGACGGCAAGTGGTTCATACATATTTATATTCTTTTCAATTTCATCCCACCCATTAAAATATGTGATATTTTCTATAAGAAAATTAAAAATATCTTCTCTAAATGTATCATCATAAGATGCTAAAATTATAAATTCATCCGACTTTTTAGTGTTTTGTAAAATATCACAAGATTTAACAATTGCTTGTATATATGGCAAATTTTTACGTTGAATTTGTTCTGCCAGTAACATTTCAATATAAACATCTTCACTTTTTGAAACCAGCCTATAAAAATCATCAATATATTTTAAATTTACATTTCTTGCAACCGTATTCTGCCCGACTTTAAAATCTGCAAAATACCCGAACATGCAAAATTCAAACTCACAAACAAAGCCGGCAGGAGTTTTACCAATATCCAAACTTAAACAAAATTTATGACGAGGGTGATTGCCAAGCTGCACAGATGTATATATTGGAAATTGAAACCATGCCAAATCAATCGTAATACCGTATGGATCATTGAGAACATCCAAATTAAATAATTTCAAAAATTTAGACGAAAAATACCATTTTTCTTTTCCCTGTCTGCGGGATTTATATTTAGGTTTCCCCTCGCGTTTTTGGGGTAATTTTTCATATTCTTCCCAAGTAGCAGGCTTATCTGTATGTTCATCCCATTCTCTTGGGTCATTTATCATAAAATTACACCATAATAATTTACCCAAATCAATATTGCAACCAAACACTAAATTAGAAAACAACCTTTTAAAAATACAAGCCGAAATCGCAATTCCTCCGGAAGTCATTCCTCCCGGTTCAATTTGAATTTCATAATATTTATACTTAGAAAGTCGACCCCATATTAAAATTCGATATTTGTTGATAGATATCTTGAAAAACTTTGTCTTAAATCGCATAATATGTCCTTTCAATTGTAAGCATACAAAACAAACACGTCTATTTTGGACATACTTTATTAATGTTCTTTTTAGAATAGTTTTCAAGTAATTGAAAAGAATTATGTCTATTCAACAAGAGCTTTTGCAATTTTATAAAAATCTTTCATTCGTTCAGGGTTATTATTTAAGATTTGTTCTATTTCTGTTTGTAAATCCTTGTTATCATTCTGGTGTTCAAAGTTAAAAACATCTGAAAAATCAACACCTAAAACTAGTAAAATCTTTTCTAAAGTTGACATTAACGGATAATTTCGACCTGTAACAATATTACTTAAGGCGGTTGGCTCAATACCAACAAGTTCAGCTAATTTTTCCTGACTTATTCCTCGTTGTTTAATAAGTTCTTTAATCCTGCGTCCCAAAAGCTTTTTCTTATCCATATTCTTACCTTATTTGTAACTTGGTTTTAATTAATCGTACAAATAAAGCTTTAAAAACTACACATTTTTATACTGATTATAAATGATGTTATTCAGTATGAAATAGATTATAATCTGGTTATTCTGTATTTTTAATCAAATATTCAGAATAAACAAAACAAAATGATACTTTTTATGTCGGAACACTTGAGAAGCTATGCAATTAGAGAGATTAATGGAATAAGAATAAAAATTTCAGATACGCCCGAATTAGACAGGTGAGAAATTTAAAATATAAGTAATAAAGTTGGAATTAAAATGAAAGGAAAAAACATGACAAATTTTCTATGTGAACTAATTGCAAAATGTAAAGTTGACAATAATTATCCAAATATGAAAGATTTTATAGTTGAACCTTTATCATTAAAAGATCACAACGGATTTATGATTTTTTCTAATGATAATTACTATCTTGATAAAACTGAAAGCTTTTCAAAAATTGCACAAAAACATTTTAAAAAATTTCCACAAAAACACAGATTTTATATATACAATAAATTAAATAATAAAAATAATCGTAATATAATTTTTATCCTGTACAATCCAAGTTATGCAACTCCGGAAGTTAATGATCCAACAATTAATAATTGTATTAATTTGGCAAAAAAATGTAATAAATTCTCAAGTGTTGAAATTTTAAACATATATTCAGAGAGAAATCCTAATGTTAATAATTTAGAAGGTGCTAATAATTCTTTAAATATTGAATTTATAACTGAATTATTAAAATCAAAAACTGACTCAGCAGTAGTACTGGCTTGGGGTAATAAACATATTCCTGAAGAAATACGTTCACTTATTTTAGATTTACAAAAACAAAATAAAAACATATTAATTATTACACCTACAAATCCTAAGGCTAAAATGCAAATTCGACATCCGGGCAATCAAGGCTGGAGTCGATTAGGTGGATTTAATTCTGCTAAATTAACGAATATAAAAAATGAAGACATAACATTAGAAGAACTAATAAAAATCTAACTTATTAATACACCATATAATCAGAGTTAAGAAAGGAAATATATGGAAAAATCAAAAATAGAAAAAATGCTTGATGATTGTGGCATTACAAATACTAAACTAGAAGAATTAAAAGGTAAATCTAAAGGTTTTATTATTTATTCAGAAGAAAATATAAATACAACCAATAATGATCTAAAAAAGATGTATGATAGTGTTTATGATGAAATAAGCAATATTTCAGAAAATAATATTTATAGATATTACTATTACAAAAAACTTGACGAGAATAATCCTTTACATGCAACAATTGTGATGATGAATCCGGCTTTTGCAAACTCTGAAAAAGCTGATGATACAATCAACAATATTGAAAAATATCTTCATAACGAACATAATCACTTTGGATCTTTTGATATTGTGAATTTATATCCTGTAAGAATGCCGAAATCTGCAAAACTTAAAGATTTTTTAAAATTAACCGAAGATGAAACAGAAAAATATCAAAAATTTGTTAAAACTTATCTTGAAAATAATTGCGAAAATCATATCATTATTGCTGCTTGGGGAAGCGACAAAAATGATAATAAAAAAGCCGAAGAATTATTTAAAGATTTATACATTAAATTTTATTGTTATGGGCTGACAAAAGAAGGGTATCCAAAACACTTTGGTTCTCAATCTTTTAATAATTTTAACAAATTCAGATACCCATTCCCATATATCAGACTTAATAATTGGTTAAAAAATACTGAAAACTTTACGGATTATGACAAAACAAGTATGGAAGATGTAAAACAAATGAAAACCTGGCTTACAGGAAATCCAAAAATAAGTCAGGATTATGTCGATTATATGACTAATCTTCTTGAAAAATATTTTAATACTGTCAAATAATTATTTGAAAGGAGTTTACTTTGAACAAAACACAAATTTTTAAAGGAAGTTCAAATCTTACGCCATACAAATTCAATATCTCAGACTGTTTTCAGTTTTTTACAGGCAAAAATAAAAGCAGGCAAGATAATTGCACGTTAAAAGTTAATGGCTTTGCATATTACAGCTGTGAAAACCCGAAAGCAAAAACTGATTGTTACAGATATTATTTGGAATTGGATATAGAAAAAGCAGAGCAAGATAAAACGCTTGTTGTTTTAATGCTCAATCCTTCTAACACATTCCCTGAAGCAAACGGCAAAAAATCCACTCTTGACGGCACTGTAAAAAACGCGGTGAGAATTGCTTATAAAGCAGGTTATTCCAAAGTTATTATTTTAAATTCATTCAACTTTATTGACGGAAACAGTATAACTGCAATGAAATCAGCAAAAGAGGCTTTAAACGATGTCAACACTAAAATAATAACTAATGTGCTTAACCAACACAAAGATTTAATGATAGCTTGGGGGACAAAAGTCCGCAAAAAGGATAAAACCGAGGTTTTAAGCAAAATTTTGGACAAAGCGACAGAGATAAACATATTTGCATACGCTTGGAATTCCAACTCGAACTGTCCATACCATCCGGCAACAAGAGTAGATAACATTAAAAACAACTATCCGCTTACGAAATTCTTAACAGGTGCCGGACAACTCACAGAATTAGCTATCAGAAAATGTAAGAGAGAGATTGAGTTAGAAGTAAAGAATAAATAAAGTGTATAAATATTGTATCAGCTCAAAGGTATCTTTGAGCTGATAGATAAAAATAATTGCAGAGTTCAGTAATTAATAAGACAAATAAAATGCTAAAAACCCAGAGCTCTATATGAAAATCGTAGGAAGAAACTCTAGGTTGTACATATACATTATTTATGATTTTCTTCAATTTATCAAGCCTATAGTCTGTCCCCCACCATCATATTCTGTTTTAATTTAGATTTGATATTTTAAAATATAACAATTTAAATGTTATAAATTATTTTGTAAATATTTATTATTTTATGTATTTTTAGGGGTTTAAAAA
>ENA-ORUW01000231-ORUW01000231.1-human-gut-metagenome-genome-assembly--contig:-NODE-231-length-65146-cov-5.513358_pt1 | contig 65146 bp, 75 predicted proteins | sample MGYA00242088_ERZ509227 | MGnify/ENA primary metagenome ERZ509227 (study PRJEB26280, sample SAMEA2338816) | human gut metagenome | biome: human gut; feature: human-associated habitat; material: faeces... | reverse complement strand
CTTCCGATCTCCTGCCGCTGGTTTTTATTTGTGGGCTTTATGTTTTGATAAAAACTCTTGTTGGCTCTAGTGACCCTGTTTCTAAGTCGATACCTGACAAATCAGAAAATCTCTACTGTGCTGCCCCTGAAAAGAAATATGATAATTCTTTGGTAAAAAAATTTGCAAAATTCGGGTATTTGACATGCGGATTTGTATTCGGTGGGATAATTCTTTTTGCTTCCATTCAAAAACTTTTCCTTTTGGGAATTTTATTTGTTCCCATTATGCTGGTGGTTTGGATAGCTGCATTTGTATGCGCAGTGTATCCTCTTGGCATGTGTATTTCTTATTTATTATCTACAGAGCCAAAGCCTGCATCTATTGAAAAGAAACAGTTCAGCACCGACGAAACTTGGGGAATAATTGCATATTTTGTGGGATTAATCACTCTTGTATTAGTTTTGTACAACTTCTTTTTTAATAAATAAATTTATTGTATAAATAAAAAAAATGCTTACAAAATCGTTGCAAGCATTAAATAAACACGAGGATATTAAGAGAGAGAGAGTATATGGATAAAACTTTTATTATCGATTTAAGTTGTAAGTTATAATCTTTAACTTGTTGTATTTTCTTCCTTAAAGTTTTGATTTCCCTTACTCTTATATAAAGTATTTTGCTCTTAAAAAATTGCCTTTAATTTTTCAAAAAGTTAAGAAATGTAAATTTGATATTTCGATACCCTCTATTTATCCAGTTGTTTTTTTAATATTTGAATAATTAAAAATTTAATAAATCTTAACAAAGTTCTTGAAAACGCGCACGAAAAGCCATTATTGAACAACTGCATTACTATTAATCATTTTGTTATTTTATATAAACAATCATTTACTCTTTTGTTAAAAAGGGCTCAAATCTTAATAAAATCAATCAAAAAAGCTTGCTTGTGGATTTTTACCATGTAAGATAAATATACAAGGGCGAATTATGCCCGTAATTAATATCTAAAAAGAAGGTAAAATGGCAAAAGACGTAATCGAATTTGAAGGCAAGATTTTAGAATCACTACCGAATGCAATGTTTAGAGTTGAACTCGAAAACGGACACGAAATACTTGCTCATATTTCAGGAAAAATAAGAAAGAATTTCATCAAAATTCTTCCCGGAGACAAAGTCAAAGTTGAAATGACTCCGTATGATTTAACCAGAGGAAGAATCACTTACAGACTTAAATAAATACGCTCCCGCCTCTCGGGACGTACGCGGCAAAAACAATAAAAACACTAGATAAGGAAAACAAAATGAAAGTAAGAGCATCAGTTAAAAAAATGTGCAAAGACTGCAAATTCATCAGAAGAAGAGGCAGAATCACAGTTATTTGTAAAAACCCTAAACACAAACAAAGACAGGGGTAGGATGCTTCCGCCGGAGCAGAGCCTTGTAGGGCTTTCAGGATTGAAAGACCGTAAAGGCGGAGCTTAACAACGGCGACGTGGAAATCTTTGATTTTCTCAGGAGCAATTACAACAAAACAATCACTAAGTTAACATAAGGAGAAACAATGGCAAGATTGGCTGGGGTTGATTTACCCCGTAACAAAAGAATGATAATCGCTTTAACCTATATCTACGGTATAGGACCAACTCGTTCTGCTAAAATCTTAGAAGCTTGCGGTATTTCACAAGACTTAAGAACAGACGATTTGACAGATGACGATATCAAAAAATTAAGAAACGAACTCACAAATTACCATATCGAAGGTGATTTGAGAAGAGAAGAATCTCTTAACATCAAGAGATTATCTGAAATCAACTCTTACAGAGGTATGCGTCACAGAAGAAAACTCCCTGCAAGAGGACAAAGAACAAAAACTAACGCAAGAACAAGAAGAGGCAAAAAAACAGGCCCTGTTTCTAAAAAGAAATAAGAAATTGAGTTAGTTTAAGTACACAAGAGTAATAATTAAAGGAAATAAAAATGGCAAGACCAATTAAAACTAAAAAGAAAGAAAAAAAGAATGTATTGCAGGGTGTTGTTCACATTCAATCAACATTTAACAATACAATCGTAACTTCTTGCGATACTCAAGGTAATGCTATTGCATGGGCATCAGCAGGCGGCTGCGGTTTTAAAGGTGCTAGAAAAGGCACACCGTTTGCAGCACAATCTGCAGCAGCTCAAGTAGCTAAAAAATCAGTTGACCAAGGAATGAAAAAAGTAGAAGTATACATCAAAGGACCTGGTTCAGGCCGTGAAACAGCTATCAGAGCTATTCAGGCTGCTGGTTTGGAGATCACTTTAATCAAGGACGTAACACCTATTCCGCACAACGGATGCCGTCCTCCTAAGAAAAGAAGAGTTTAATCTCTGATTTTCCCGTCATTCCAAATGTGTTTTGGAATCCGTTTTTGGGAGTATCCCGCCAACGAGAGCCTGATAAAATTCAGGATGACGTAAAAATAGTTAAGAAAAAGAAAGAAAAAGGAGTCAAAATTGGCTAAATATACAGGACCTTCAAATAAATTATTCCGTAACTTCGGTGTAACGGATTTATCTAACAGAAAGTTGGTTTCTTCTTTGAGACAGACTGCTTCAGGTCAGCATGGTGCTGCAAGAAAAAAACTTTCTGACTATGCTCTTCACTTAAATGAAAAGCAAAAAATCAGACTTACATACTTAGTAAGCGAAAAACAGTTTGCAAAATACTACAACAAAGCTGCAAGAACAAAAGGCGTTACAGGTACAGTTCTTTTACAATTGTTAGAATCAAGACTTGATAACGTTGTGTTTAGAGCAGGTTTTGCAACAACAAGAAAACAATCCAGACAAATCGTTAACCACGGCCACGTGCTTGTTAACGGCAAAAAAGTTGACATTCCATCATACCTAGTTAAAGCAGGCGACGAAATCACAGTAAGAGCAAAAAGCTCAGACTTCGTTAAAGCTGTTATGGAACCGTTAGATGTAGCTGCTCCAGCATGGATGACAGTTGATGCTAACGCTCAAAAAATCGTGTTCGATAGAATTCCTGAAAGAGAAGAGCTCGATCCTGAATTCAAAGAACAGCTCGTTATTGAGTACTACTCAAAATAATCCACATAAGTCCGAATAACTACAATTAGGAGAAAAACAGATGGAATTAAAAATTAAAAACGTAACAACAACAACCGGTTCTGACGGATCACAATACGGAAAATTTTCTATTGAACCGTTAGAAAGAGGCTTTGGTAATACAATCGGAAACGCATTAAGACGTGTATTGCTTTCTTCATTGGAAGGTGCAGCTGTTACAGCAGTTAGAATCGAAGGTATTACTCACGAATACACAGCTATCCCGGGTATTGTTGAAGACGTTATTGATATAATGTTGAATCTTAAAGGTATGGTTGTAAAAACTGATTCAAAAGAACCTCAACAGTTAAGATTAGACATTGACAAACCGGGCCCTGTTTTGGCTTCTGACATTCAACTTCCTGCAGGCGTTAAAATTGTTAACCCTGACTGGTTGATTTGTACAGTTGCTGAAGGCGGTTCTATCCACGCTGATATCGTGGTAGAAACAGGCAAAGGTTACATTGCTCACGATGTATTGAAAAACAATAACGGTGCAATGCCTATCGATATGTTACCTATTGACGCAACATTCATGCCTATCAAACGTGTTAGCTACAATGTAGAAAACACACGTGTAGGCGATGTTACAGACTTCGACAAACTTAACCTCGAAATCTGGTCAAATGGTTCTATCGATGTAAACGTTGCATTGTCTCAAGCAGCTAACATCTTAATCGAACACTTTATGCAAATTGCGGCAATCACAGGTACTCCTGTTGTTTCTATGCCTCAGGTTGCAGCCGTGATTGAAGAAGAAGTTGTTGCTGATACAAGTGCTCCTACAATTTCAATCGAAGATTTGGAATTGTCTGTAAGAGCATACAACTGCTTGAAAAGAGCAAGCATCAACAACATGGCTGAATTACTGAAAAAATCAGAACATGATTTGTTGAACATCAAAAACTTCGGTAAAAAATCATCTGACGAAGTTATCGAAAAATTACACCAATTTGGTTTAGACCTTATGCCTAACCCTGAAGGTGTAGATATGGACGAGCTTGTATAGTCTGTATTTAAGAACAGAAATAATTAAGAAAAAGGATAAATAAAAATGAGACACCAGTCTAAAAAACATCACTTAGGAAAAGCACAAGACCAAAGAAATGCCTTGTTGCGTTCTTTAGCGACTGAACTTATTTTGCACGGTGAAATTAAAACTACTATGGCAAGAGCAAAAGCTCTTAAACCTTATGCAGAAAACATTATCACTCTTGCAAAACAAGGTACTCTTCACTCAAGAAGATTGGCTGCAAAATTCATCTTTGACAAAGAAACTGGCAAATTTATGAATTTTGAAACAGGCGAAGTTCTTGAAGGTGTAGAAAAAGCTGATAAAGAACAAAAAGCTGTTGCTCAAACAATTTTGAGAAAATTGTTTGCTGAAACAGGCAAAAAATACGCTAACAGAAACGGCGGTTACACAAGAATCTACAGAATGCCTCCAAGACGCGGCGATGCTGCTGAAATGGCATTGATTCAACTCGTTTAATCGAGGGTGTGATGCCGAAGTATTCAATTATAGTTGAATATATCGGAACAAATTATTCGGGCTCACAAGTTCAGCCTGATAAGGCAACGATTCAGTCTGAACTTAACAAAGCCCTTAGCACATTGAAAGTGGCAGATGCCTTTAACGAAGAAGGCAGCCAAAAACAAATAATCAAGACAATCTTCTCAGGCAGGACTGATGCAGGTGTGCATTCAAAGGGTCAGGTTGTCCATTTTGAAAGTTCAAAACCCATTGTTGCTTCAAGGTTTTTAAACTCGATAAACGGAATCTTACCTAATGATATAAGCGTTAAATCAATTCAAGAAGTTGATGAAAAGTTTCATGCACAGTTGAGTGCAAAATACAGAGTGTATCAGTACAAAATTGTCAACAGACAACACAGAAGCGCCTGGGATAAACATTCTCTCCTTGTTAGGGAACCCTTAAACATTGAGAGGATGAATAAGAGCCTATCATATTTAATCGGAGAACATGATTTTACTTCGTTTAAATCAATGAGAACGGCCAACCCCGCAAAAGATTGTATTGTATACAAAGCTGAATGCAAAAAAGAAGGTGATATTATTACTTTTGAAATTGCAGGCAACAGGTTTTTGTATAATATGGTCAGAACAATTGTCGGTACTTTGCTTATGATTGAGCACAATAAATTTGAACCCGAATTTATGAAACAAGTGCTCGAAGCTAAAGACAGAACAAAAGCGGGCCCCACAATCAGCCCTGACGGGTTGACACTGATTGAAGTAGGGTATAAGCCTTACTTGCGTCATTCTGAACTTGGTTCAGAATCACCTGCCGAAGGCAGGTCAATATCGAAGTAACATAAATGATATAAAGGAAAACTGAAAGATGAAAACATATTCAGCAAAACCTCTTGAAGTTGAAAGAAAATGGTATGTAATCGACGCCGAAGGTAAAACTTTGGGCAGATTGGCTACTGTTTGCGCTAACTTACTCAGAGGCAAATTAAAACCTGAATACACACCTAACGTTGATACTGGTGATTTTGTTATTGTTATCAACGCTGACAAAATTCAGGTTACAGGCAACAAAGAAACAGATAAAATTTACTACCACCACACAATGTATCCGGGCGGATTAAAATCAATTTCTTTCAAAGATTTGATGGCAAAAGATCCTACAAAAGCTATTGAAAAAGCTGTTAAAGGTATGCTTCCGCATAACACATTGGGTGCACAACAGTTCACTAAACTTAAAGTTTATGCAGGTGCTGAACATCCGCACGAAGCTCAAAAACCTGTAGTTTATGAAATGGAGGTTAAATAATGGCTGATACTAAAGAATTTAAAGCAACAGGCAGAAGAAAGACCTCTATTGCAGTTGTTAAATTGGTTAAAGGTAAAGGCAGAGTATTCATTAACGGTAAAACTATGGATGCATATCTTGGTAACAGACCGGCTATGAAAATTCTTGTTTACAAACCTTTAGCATTGACAGAAAACATGGAAAACTTTGACGTTAAAGTTAAAGCTGTTGGCGGCGGTATCTGCTCACAAGCAGGTGCTATCAGACACGGTATTTCAAGAGCATTGTTACAATACAACCCTGAATTAAGATCAGTTCTTAAAGCAGAAGGATTGTTAACAAGAGACGCCCGCGTTAAAGAACGTAAAAAATACGGTAGAAAAAGAGCAAGAAAAAGATTCCAATTCTCAAAACGTTAATTCGAAGAATCTTATTCAAACTTATACAAAAAAACGGTTTCAATCATTCAATTGGAACCGTTTTTTTGTTGTACCAGCAAATATATTGACCAGGTGGTCAATATATTTTTAAAAAACCTTTAACCCCGTGATTGATGTTTTTGTCATGTGCAAAAAGTATGATTTAACTATAAAAGTTGAGTAACTCTTGGGGAGTATAGAGTAGTAATGAGAAGTATCGTAAAGTTTAGTACAAAATTATCTTTGGCGGCATTTACCGTTATTTTGGGTATGTCATCTGTTATGGCCAATACTTTGTCTGAGGTTGAAATTAGCGCTCAAGACACAGGCTACGGTATTGTTTTAAAAACTGATGAAGCAGCACAAATGAAAAAAATCATTTCATCTGATAACAAAATGACAATTGAGCTAAAAGATGTAGAAGTTTCTCCCGACCTCAACACTGTGTACAATAACGCCGAAAACATCGACAATGTTACTATTTCACCGGCATCAAAAGGCGATATCAAAATAGTTTTTAAAGGTGAAGGTATTTCAAACAGCAGAGTCTCTTTTGAATCTGCAAAAAATATTATACCTGCACTCAACCAAAATAAAAGCAGCCAATCCATTCAGTTAAGCGGCCCTGTGTCTAGCTATACACCTGTTTATAATCCGGAAGCTTTTGCACAAGATTCTGAAGATTCGCAAACATCTAACCCGCAATTGAATGAAGTATTAACAAAAATGCATGTTACAAGAAGTATGCTTGTGACAGCAAAAAAATATGCCAAAAAGGCAATACATAAAGTTGAGTCAGGCGATATCAATTTTGCAACTGTTTTTGGAGTAATCCTTGTTATTGCAGCATTTATGCTTAAACCGAGAAGAAAATCTGCACCTGAGCAAAGACCTCAATCTCTTACAGGTATTCTTTCTAACAAAAGCCCTCAAATGCAGCGTGAAATTGGCTTGAACCGCGAAATGACATCTAACATGAATCTTGGTGCAGGCAGAGCAGCTTCTTTAAATTCCAATGCATTGAAAACAGGCTATGGAATGAGAGCTTACCAACAAAGCCAAAAAAATCCTTATATGTCTAACACAACATCAAATGGTGTTTCCGGTATTGCAAGAAGAAAACCCTTGCAAAGCGCAGCTCCTGTAAAAAGACAAACTACATCAAACAGACCGGTATCATTAAATATGAATGTTCCTATAAAATCAAACAGACCGGCTATGACAAGCCCTGTTGCTTCCAAAACAATTCCTTCTGCAAAGTCAAAAGCGGCAATGGAACCTTCTGATTTGGATAGTATGAAATTTTTGGAATCAATTACAAAAATATATGAAAAAAATGGCAGAACAGACCTTGCAAAAGGCCTGAAAGACAACCTGAGAAAAGCACAAATGTCAGGCCACGCAGCCATGTAAGATAAACAGTTTAAGAAGTGTAACTACAAGAGAGAGAAATAAATAGACGATACTCAACAATATACGAGACAGCAAAAACTGTCTCTTTTTTTTATAATAAAATAGCAAAAAAATTTTTGTTTATTTTTTATACTACCAGGTGAACGTTATGCAAATATTTTTTAACAATTATTTTAATACCCCATCGTCTTTTAAAAAACAAAAAAATACACAATCATTTAAAGCAGCAATACCAAAAAATGTATCTGATATCACTAAAACTCAGATAGAAACCTGTATAAATCAGGGTATGAGTGTAAAAAGCATAGCTGAATTTTTAAATATAAGGCTAAATGCCTTATACAAAGCTATGGAAGAATTTAATATAATGACCGTGAATAAACAAAACAGGTTAAATAACCAGAAGAGTATGCATATTCTTAACTCTACTTTGCCCAAAATGCTGGCTAAAAATGCAGACCTTTTTGAAATGGCACAAGCAACCGGAATTGATCAAAAGAAAATAATCTCCTGGATTGCAGAAAGAACAAACAAATCTTTTAAAGAAACCCGCCACAAAATGCTGCAGGACCTGTTTAAAAAAAATTATAATAAAGCACAAATTGCAGAATTGCTCGGTATAAAAGAGCATACAGTTAAAAGAATGAAATATAATCTTGGTGTTTTTGAGGTTGTAAAAAAAGATAAAAAAGTTGAAATGATTAAACAAATGCTTTCTTCCGGAATGTACCCTAAAGAAATTGCCCAAAAACTTGATATGGCTGTTTGTACAATTTATATGTACATGAAGGAATATAAACTCAAAAATCTTATATCAGAGTATCAAAAGAAAACTATTCTTGAGCGTTCAAAGCAAGGTCTCAGTCTGTCTGCTATTGCAAAAGAACTGCGCATTGACAGGGCAAGCATTGCAAGGTTTGTAGACAAACACGAACTCAAACAAGAGATTATGCAGCTGCGAAACGAATATAATAAATCTATTGCCAGTAGGGTAAAAGACTCTTCATTGAAAACAGTTGCGGGTGAAATGAATCTTTCTCATTGTCAAATTAAATACAGGCTGAAAAAGGCACAGGATTCTTCCAATCTCCCCCAATAGACCCATATTTAGGTGATTTTGTATTTTTACTTCTTGTTTTATGATTTAATAAGACTAGGCCTAAATTTTTACAGGTGCGTTTAAAGGAGTTTAACTTGAGCGAAATCGGTTCTAAAGAATATTTTTGCATTTTTGGCGGCGGTGCAATTCGCGGGCTTGCTTATCTTGGTGCAATGCAGGCAATGCAAGAGCTTGGTGTTACGATTAAAGCTTTTGCCGGCTCTTCTGTAGGCGCTGTTTTTGCGGCATTTGCTTCTCTTGATTATACATGTGAGGAGTTTCGCGAGCTTTTTAATGAGGTGAATTTTGACCTTTTTAGAGACGTGAGACTTGATTTGACCAAAAAATTTGCAATAAGCAAAGGCGAACATTTTCTCAACTGGATCAGAACAGGTATCGAAAAAAAATATTACGGAGACAAATACCAAAAAGACAAAAATCCTCCTGTTACTTTTAAAGATATAAAAAAGGATTTTTTTGTAATAACGACAAATATAAACGGCTGTAATCCGCATATTTTCTCTAAATATACAACACCCGATTTTGAAGTGGCACAGGCTGTCAGAATATCAACTTCTTTGCCCGGACTTTTGGAACCCTTTGAATATGACCAAAATGTTTTGATAGACGGAGATATGATGAAAAGCTGGCCCATGTGGCGAGTTAATGAAATTCTTTGCCCGAGAGATTCTCGTATTATTGAATTCCGGCTTGAGGGTGCAAAGTGCTGGCCCAACGTAAAAAATTCTGTTGAATATCTAAATGCGGTATTTGCCACGTTATCAAACTTTGCTACAGATTACATAATGCAAACTTACCAACCCAAGGATAAATTTGATTACGTAAAAATAGATACAGACCATATTTTGCCAGTGCAGTTTACTCTTCCTCAATCAGAACGAGAAAAACTGATTGTGCTCGGTTATGATACAACAATGGAGTATTTTAAAAAGACCCTGCTGCAAAAAAAGAAATCTCTGCTGCCTCAATACACAGTTATGCTTGATCATTTGATTAAAATCAAAAATGCAGTAAAAAATAATAAAATTTGTGATGCCAAATCATATATTTGTGACATGTTTATTTATCTTTGTGATGCCAAAAGATATATTGATATAGCAATATATGATAACGCGGTGAGGTTTAAGGATTATTTCTTTTCCCACCTTCAGACAAGCTTTTTTCTAAAAAGTACAGAGCTTAAAGACAAAAGACAGGTTGAATTTTATCTTAATAACCTTTATGACGAAGTTCTCGAACGCTGCATGGAGCTTGAGGCTTATATAAAAGAATTCAGTATGTAAAAACAAAAAAGCCGCTTTATTTTAAAGCGGCTTTTTATTGTATTTGATATATTTACTGCATTTTAGTACCATCTAGCATCTGTTTTATACCGTCAACAGAGCTTAAGATACCTGTTGCCTCATAGGGCATGTAAACAACTTTGTTATTTTCACCTTCAACCATTTGTTTAAGTGTATCAAGATATCTTACTGCAATGAGGTATTTATCCGGCTGCCCGTGGTCTTGAATAGCTTCTATTGTTTTGTTAATTGCTGTTGCTTCAGCTTCTGCCTGTTTTACACGTGCGGCTGCCTGACCTTCTGCAACCAGTCTTGCTGCTTCTTTTTCACCTTCTGCTTCAAGGATGGCCGATTGTTTTTGGCCTTCAGCTTTATTTATTGCAGCTGTTTTTTCACCTTCTGCTTTAAGAATAGCTGCCTGTTTTAAACCTTCTGCTTCGTATATAGCAGCACGTTTTTCTCTTTCTGCTTTAACCTGTTTTTCCATAGATGCCTGAACATCTGCAGGAGGAGTGATTTCCTGAAGCTCAATACGGTTAACTTTTACACCCCATTTGTTTGATGCTTCATCAAGAGTTTCTCTCAATTTTGCGTTGATAGTGTCACGTGACGACAACGTTTCGTCCAGCACCATATCACCGATAACGTTTCTCATAGTTGTGAGTGTCAGTTTTTCAATAGCCTCGGGAAGGTTTTGGATACGATAAACCGCACTTTTTGCGTCCATAATTTGAAAATAAATCAATGCATTTATAGAAATAGACACGTTGTCTTTTGTAATTACATTTTGACGAGGGATATCCATGACAGATTCACGAAGGTCAATGGCTGTTTTTTCTGTATAAAAAGAATATGTTCTGCCATCAGGTCCTCTTTGAGAAGTTTTCCATTGAATTTTTCTGGGGTATTCAAAAAATGGAATAATAATGTGAAATCCTGCGTAAAGTACTTTTTCAAAAGCCCCCAGTTTTTCTATAATCATTGCCTCTTCCTGCTGGATAATTTTGATACCCGCTGAGAAGTATGCGATTACAAGAATCAATAATACCAATAATAAAAAGCCCATCTTTTTCTCCTTTTTTGTATTCTAATAGTTGTGTCTTATTCCGTTTCCATCTGTGATTTGTTTCAAATTAAACTCCAAAATTTTTATTCCCCAGTTTTGTGCATATTCGTTTGCAATATCAATGATACTGCGGGTTAGGTCTCTAAGACATTCTGCTGAATTAGTGCCTTCATCAGCATCAATGAGTCGTTTTTGCAAAATTCCTGCAAACAACTGGTTAAGAGCATCAAAAAGGTATGCCGCTTCATAAACTGCTTTATAAGGGTCTGTAATTTTGTAAACAATATCAGCTTTGAGTTTCATTCTAGCCTTGTCTTTGCCAAAGAATTCTCTGTCATCTTTGGGAAAACTTATTACATCAGGCTCAAGGCTGATTTTTCCGTTATTTAAAAACTTTTTATGGTTGTAAGGGTCTTCAATTCCGTGTAGTTTTTCAATAAAAGGTATAATAAGATGCACACCTTCGCCTATGACCCTGTCGAATTTAGCAAGCCGCTCCACCACAGCCTGTTCATTTTTGTCTACGATAATTAAGCATTTGTAGCCAATGGCAATAAACGCTAAAAGTGCTGTGAGTGAGACAATTAAAGATGAAATCATAAAATCCTATTCTATAGGCACAACATACATGATGATACTGTCATTTTTGACTATTTTTGCCTGCGCGCCTTTTTCTATTGTTTCTCCGTTAAGGGATTTTGCCTGCCATTCTTCGCCAAAAATAGCAATACGACCGTTATTTTCATTAACAGTTTCCAGCACATTGGCAGTTTTTCCTATATACATTTCGACGGTTTCGGGTTTATCGCTGCCGTTTTTCTTTTTTAAAAGGAATGGACGCAGCCATATGAGGAAAATTGCACTGAATAAACCAAATACCAAAACTTGATATATCGGTTCTATGCCCATTTGTGCACCAATAGCTGCAATAAAACAAGCAAAACCAAGGTTTAAAAAGAACATAACGGGGGTAAACATTTCAATTATAAAAAATATGACGCCTGCTATACACCATATTTGCCATAACTGAAAAAAAATATGAAATAATTCCATCAGATGCCTCCTATGTTCTTTATTATATAGGTTTTTAGAGGGGCTTGCAATATAAACCAGCAAAAAGGACGATATATCGTCCTTTTTGCGTATATTTTTAATAACCTCCGTCTGTTATACAATAGTGGCCGTCTTCAAGGTCATATTTGTCGTGTACTGTGCATACATTGCATAAACAGCCTTTATCTTCGTCAATACAGCGGCTTTTTGTATAAGCACAGAATAAATTTTCCAGTCCTTCAACATTTTCTATGCCTTTTAACATGTCAATCATGTTGTGCGGCATTTCTTTAATTTTGCAAGATGTTGTGTAAGAAGGGCATTTTAAGCAGTTGCATGCTTGTAGATTTTCTTTTGTTTTTTCAACCTGACTCATATATTTCTCCTTATTAACGCGGTTTCTTTTTTCCGTCCATCATGTCTTCAACTTCGTGAGCCCCTTCGCCGTAATATTTGGCTTCTTCGGGGTCCAGTGTAATCAACAGTTTAAATAATTCACCGGCATGTTCTCTTTCTTCATTAACAATGTCTGTTAAAACTGTGTGTACAAGCTCGTTATCTGTTGATTCTTTGATTTGTTCATAAAGTTGAATCGCTTCATATTCCGCGGCAATATTGAATCTGATACCACGGATTAATTCTTCTTTAGTGAGTTTTCTGTCACAATGCGTTACGTTGCATGAATTTTCAAAATGCGGCATATCCTGTCTCCATATTATGTATGCAGACATATTCTAAGCGCAAAATGTAGCATTTTAATCACACAAAAAAGCTAGCCAATGTATAGTTTAAACAAATCATTAAAATTACAAATCTTTATTGAGCAGATGCTTGCGTATCTTCAGCCGGTTGTGCGGGTTGTTCTGCAGCTGTGGTTTGTTCTTCCGGTGCATTGGCAGCCTGCCCGGTTGTCTCGCCTTCTTTTTCATTAGGCTCTACTACTGCGATACCCATAGCTGTTAGTGCCTGTTTTGCTTTGGGGGCAAGGGCTGTATCAGGGAAATTTTCTAAAATAGTTTGATAGCAGTCAATTGCTTCTTGTTTGTATTCTCTTGCTTTATAAAGGTTGGCAGCTTTGTAATATAATGGTGCAAGTGTAATATCGGGCGCAATCAGCATCTGGTTATCGAGTTTGATTTTGATTTCAATCATACTTGCATTGTCAGCCGGTGAAAAAAGAGAGTTTGCATAAACTTTTCTTGTTAATCTGTCAATTGTTTCTGACATCGAAGTCATATCTTCCTGTGTTATGGAACCCGCTGATTTTTTAGATTTTTTTGCAGCAAGTGAATCCATAGATGCCATGGAAAATACAATCATACCTATCAACAATAAAATTAAAGTCTTTTTCATAATCTTTCTTCTAAAAGTTTATACTCCTGCCCTAATGATATTCTATATTAAATGCATGTGTTTTACACTAACCATATGGTCTAAATTTAAAACAGCCCGAGCTGTTGCGTTTTGTCTTCGAGTATGTTTCTCAAAAACTTTGCCCTGTGCCATTTTGTGGGGCCGTATTGTTTAATCGCTTCCACATGTTTTGCTGTAAGATAGCCCTTGTTTTGCTCCCAGCCGTATTGCGGAAATTTTTGTGCAAGTTCATCCATAAATCTGTCTCTACTGACTTTGGCTAAAATGCTTGCAGCCGCGATTGATGCTGATTTAGCATCTCCTTTTACAACCGTTTTTTGCGGCATTGCATATTTTTTTATGAGCTTGTTTCCATCAACAAGAGTAAGCGTTTTTGCCTTGCCAAGCTGCTTTTGAACCTGCTCGCATGACAATTTCATACAGTTTAGGGAGGTGTTTAAAATATTGTTTTTTTCTATATCTTCTACACTTCCGGCCTGTATAAAATAAATTGAATATTTTTTTATGATGTCGTAGAGCTCTTCTCTGTTTTTTTCTGACAATTTTTTTGAATCATTCAATATAGAAAGCTCTTTATACAAATCATTGTTGTGTTCTTTAAAACACACTGCTGCCGCGAAAACAGGGCCTGCTCCCGGGCCTCTTCCGGCTTCGTCTGTGCCTATGATACAGTCGCAGTTGTTTTGTTTCCTGTTATCATCATCAAAAGAAAACAGTTCCTGTATTTTATTACTCTGTTTTATCAATGTTGTCATCTAGAATAAATTTTCCTATACGTCCCGCACGAAAATCCGTAAGCACCATAACAGATGTTCTTGTAATGTCCGGCTCACTGTTTTTAACAATCCAGTTTCTGCTTTTTGCAATATTTTCAAGCGTAATTTCATTGTCCAAATTGTAGTACTCTTTAACCTTTATCGGGTATTTTTGCGAAAGTATTTCAAGAAGCTCTGCTGCCACTTCTTCGTTTTCATAAGCGTTTTCGCTTACGGAATTGACCATTGCCAGTTTTCCTGCTTTAATCTGGTCTTCCTGTTTTAACGGGATTATCCCGGGTGTGTCGAGCAAATCTATTTTGGGGTTTACTCTCACCCATTGCTGCTGGCGTGTAACACCTGCTTTTGCGCCTACTTTCGTTTTTCCTTTTTTTATAAGCTTATTTATAATACTCGATTTACCCACATTGGGCATTCCCACAACCACTACTCGTGCCGGGCGGGGTAAAAGCCCTTTGGCAACAAGCTTGTCTATTCGCGGTTTTGCAAGCTCTATAACTTTGTTTACGATAGTTGAAATATCATTGTTTTTAGACGCACAAGAAGCAATAACCGGAAAACCTGATTTTTCCTGATAATGTTTTATCCATTGTTTAAGTGCATTTTCATCAGCAAGGTCGGCTTTGTTCAGTACAATGAGTCTGGGTTTTTCTCCCAGAAGTTTTTTTATATCAGGATAAACAGAGCTGTCAGGGATACGTGCATCAAGCACTTCAATAACCACATCTACAAGGTTGATGAGTTCTTTCAATTTTTTCTCTGCTTTTGCAATATGTCCGGGGTACCAATGGATATGTGCCATACATAGACTCCTTTATATAAATAAAGCGGCAATTCAATTGCCGCTTATTATGATTTTTTGCTTCAAAGCGTTGATTAACGCTTTTCAATTTTTTCTTTAATTCTTGTTGCTTTACCGGAACGTTCTCTGAGGTAGTAGAGTTTAGCTCTTCTAACGTCACCGCGTCTAACAACCTGGATTTTTTCTAAACGTGGAGAGTAAACAGGGAATACTCTTTCAACACCAACACCCTGGAAAGTTTTTCTTACAGTGATGGTTTTGCCTACGCCTGAACCTCTCTTTTTAATGATGATTCCTTCGAAAGCCTGTGTTCTTTCTTTGTTGCCTTCGATAATTCTTACGAAAACTTTAACAGTATCTCCGGGGTTTAATTCAGGGAGATTGTTATTTTCAATGTGTTTTTTTCCTAATGCTTCAACTATCGGATTCATTGTTTTATTCCTTTATTTCTGATTATAAACATATTTTTGTGACAATAAATAAATCTTAATAAAAACATATTCATATATCAAGGGGGTGTGCACCCTTACGTTAAAGTTTAGCAACATTTTTTAATGTTTTTATGTATTCAAAGCTTTTGTCAATCTTTTCTTCGGGAATTTCTCCATTTTTGACTGCTTCTATAAGCTTTGCAATAAGTTCAATAACTGATTCATCAGTGTTTCTGTATATGAACATATTAACACCGGCATTAATAGCACGCTTGCATGCTTCAAACGGCGTGAATCTTCTTATTCCGCCCATTACCATGTCATCGGAAATCACTATGCCTTTGTATTTAAGCGTATTTCTTAAATAGCCGTCAATTACTTCCGGCGAAATTGAAGCCGGAATTTTTTCTTTGTTAAATGCGCTGTAATGTACGTGTGCAACCATAATTGCAGGAAGCTCCTTTAATAGCTGTTTAAAAGGTTTTATGTGAACGTTTTCCATCTCTTCAATGCTAAGGTTTACTTCCGGCATTTCTTTATGAGAGTCGGTGCTTGTTTCTCCATGGCCCGGGAAATGCTTGCCTACAGGGATTATCCCGTTTTTTGTATAAGTCCTTGCTGCAATTGAGCCGAATTTTATAACTTCATCAGGGTCGTTTGAATAAGCTCTGTCTGCGATTATCGGGTTATTGGGATTTGTGTCAACATCAAGCACGGGCGCAAAGTTCATATTCAGCCCCAGATAAGTCAGCTCCTGTGAAATCCACTGTACCTGCTGTTCAACGGTTTTTTCACCCTGTTTTGCAGCGTTTCTTGCGCTCAGGTAGTGTGGACCGCCGTAAAGATCGAGCGTTCTCTCCACTCTGCCGCCCTCCTGATCAATACTCAAAAATGGCGCAAATAATGCATCTTCCTTAATCATATGCACTGCAGCTTTGAATCTTTCTTTGTCACAAATATTCTGTGTAAAAAATATTACACCGCCAAGCCCTGATTTCAGTGCATTAATAAATTCCGGATTTGCATGCGGATTTTCCCCTTCATAACCCAGAATAAACATTTGATAAACTTTTTGTTCAAGCGTTAAATTTTCCATATTTTTATTTTACATCAACAGTTTGTTTTTGAAGATGGTTTAAAAATTTGTAAATTTATTTTGAATTGAGCTTTTCTTCTCTTTCTTTTTTAGTTTCTTCCAAAATAGCTCTGTCTTCGTATTTGTGCTCTATTTCAATTTTTTTATAAGTTCTGTTGATAAGGCTCAACGCAATAGCGGCAAAAGCTGCTATTCTCAAATATCTTGGTGCTGCTTTAAAGTCTTTTATAAGGTTTTTTGCAGCTTCTTTAGGGCTTTTCCAGTTTATTTTGGGTGGTGTTTCAAGTTTTAGCACAGGTTTATAATGGCCAACTGCTGCTGTGATACCTGCTGCTGCGGCAATTTCAATATTTGATGAAACAGAATTTTTTAAATGGCTGTATGCGCAGGCTGTTCTGTTGGCTTTTGAGCCTTTGTCTTTGTCCGTAAAAGAGTTTATTGTCGGAGATATTAAAAATAAAATTTTAGACATAACACACACCATTAAGTTTATGTTGTAATAAACCCCTAAAATGAATTTTTTTGTTACTTTAACGATTTTGTTTTACAAATTTTAATACTTATATTGTGTATTTTGAAATATCTTCAAAATATTTTTCAAGTGCCATATATCCGTTGTAAATTTCGTTTGTGATAAGAGTGTATCTGCAAGCAGCAAGATAGCGCAGTTCTTTTGCTCTTATTTCAATGATTTTGTCAGCATCACTTTTGAGATTTTCATCAAGTGACATTGACCATTTTTTCAAAAGCTCAAGTTCTTCGTTTATTTGCTTAATTGTTGTGTATTCAAGCTGGTTGAAGTCGTATTTTCCTAAAAGAGCTTTTTCTTTGTTTGTAATTCTGCTTTTTACAACCGGTGTGCCGTATATTTTTTTGATAAACATATAATTGTCGGCAGCCAGTATGTGAGACATAGGGACTCCTGCACGAGCAAGCATTGAGGATGTACTCAAGGAGCTGAATTTGTCTTTTTCATCAGAGAGTGAGCTCATTTTTGTCAAAGGAGTAGTTATTTTTTCCTCGTTAGAAGTATTCAAATTTGAAAAATTCTCGTTAATTGTCCCAATCCTCTTTAATCTCAAAAATCTTTAATAAACCAATTTTATCTCACCCTTAATTTTTTGTCATGCTACTTTGTAGAATTGTAAAGTTTAAACAGGACTAATACAAATCGGGGGGCAATTATTTTGTACAAGTTGTTTTTATATATATAAAGGGAAAATTATAATTAATTTGGGGAATTAGAGGAAATGACACAAGGTGTAAATTTTTTCACAAATCCTAATGCGCCGTCTTCTAACGCGATGCGGCTTCTGGCAATGCAAAACGCAATGCCTGTGAGAGCTGCCTCTGAAAGCATTGAAGATTACAACAAACGAATGGCGCAATGGAAGGATGAGCTAAAAGCAAAACAAAAGGCCGAGAATTCTGAAATACTGCAAGGTCTGATAGCCGGAGTTGATACAAAAATTTCAACGGATATACATTCATTGAAAAATACAAACTCTGCTATTGAAAAATTGAAGTTTTGGCAATACGTGCTTGAAGGCTATGACACAAATTTGGATTCACAAATATCAGCACTCAAAGCAAAGCAGGGGCTGATACAGCAGCAAATAGAAAAGATAAAAAGACAGGGCGAACAGAAAGAAAAGCTGGATATCCGAGATGGACTAGGCTTGCGAAGCGCAGCAGAAGAAGAAACTCTGCTCTCATCACTGGCCGCTCCCAAAACAGGCATGTTTGATAATGATGAGTTAAAAACAGGCTCAAGAAATATCCTTGGCTAAACCACTACGCCAAATAAATCGTAATCATCACATCCTGTAATTTTTACAGTTTCGATGTCACCGGGCACAAGAAGCTCTTGCGCTTCTACATAAACAAGGCCGTCTACTTCCGGTGCATCTCTGTAAGAGCGTGCAATTACTACACCTTCAGAGGTTACTGATTCTATTATGCAGGGAATTTCTCTTCCTTCAAAGCTTTCGTTCACTTCTCTTGAGATTTTTTGCTGCAATTTCATGAGCTTATTTTTACGCTGCTTTTTTACACGTGATGGAATTTGTTCCGGCAGAGAGTAAGCATATGTGTTTTTTTCTCTGGAAAATTCAAACGCGCCCATTTTGTCAAATTTTGCCCATTTTGTAAATTCATACAAATCGTCAAACATTTCCTGGGTTTCGCCCGGGTAGCCTACAATAAATGTTGTTCTGATTGCTACATCTTTTATTTTTTCTCTCAATTTGTTGATAAAACCTCTGTAATCAATAACAGGGCGTCTCATTGCTTTTAGCATATCAGGGTGAGAGTGTTGAAGCGGTATATCGACGTATTTTACAACCTTGTCGCAATTTGCAAATGCATCAATCAATTCGTCATCAAACATCGATGGATATGTGTACATTACGCGTATCCAGTTAATATCTTCAACCTTATTTAATTCTTTTAAAAGCCTTGCTAAAGAAGGTTTTTTGTATAAATCAATTCCGTAACCTGTTGTGTCTTGTGCAATCAGGACAATTTCCGACACTCCTTTTTTACCCAGCTCTTTTGCTTCTTGAACAATATTTTCAATGGGTCTTGAGCGGTAAGGGCCTCTTAGCTGCGGAATTACACAATAGCCGCATTGATAGTTGCATCCGTCTGCTATTTTTATATAAGAGCTGGAGCCTACTGTAATCTGCTGTCTTTGAGCGTGTTCCGGATAAACAAAAACAGGGTTTTGTGATATTTCGCAAACATATTCCTGTTTTTCGTTGGTTACTTTTTTTATTACATCAGCTATTTTGGCAATATCTGAAGTACCCAGCATTGCAACGGCTTCCGGTACGGCTTTTTTAAGCTCGTGTTTGTGTTTTTGTGGGAGGCAGCCGGTGATTATAATTTTTTTGCCTTCATTAACCATTTCTATTATTGAATGTACAGACTCTTTTTCCGCATCGTGGATAAATGAGCAGGTATTTATTATTACAACATCAGCTTCCTTGTCATTTAGTGTGATGTTAAATCCATCTTGAGCCAGGATTCCGAGCATTAATTCGGAGTCTACAAGGTTTTTGGCACAGCCGTGGTTTATCAATGCAATTTTTATATCTTTATTTTTCATAAATTAATTATAAGTGAAAAATAGCTGAATCACAGCATTATCTGTACGGGTTATTTATTGTATACGCGATTTATGATATTATTAGCCCAGAGTTTATATAAATATGAGGTGTATTATGTTTTCTTTTCTCAAAAAATTCGGGTCACAAAACGTTGAAAACCTGGACAAAGAGATTAACACGGCTTATAAAAAATTAAAAGATTTGTACAGCTATGATTCAATTTCGGATGAACGGAAAGAATATCTTAAAAACCTCATTGAAGAAAACGGATACCTTCCTTTTCCTTACATAAAAGCAATTGAAGAGCTCTCGCACGCAGAGATTCTCTACGGGCTGGAAATAAAATGGAAACAGAATCGCGTTTTTGATGAAGAAAAAGGGGAATTTAAATTTGATAATGATAAAATTTCTCCAGCACAAAGGGCTGATTACAAAAACGGCGGCTGGCTAAAAAAAGAGCAGCATAACGTAAAACTCATAAACCTTGCAGGTCTGGGCGACGGCAACAAAACTCAAGAGACAGGAAAACTCATAGACTGGCTTCGTCAGGTTCTTATTCTGCCTGCCGGAATGCCTGATAAAGGTGTGCTTGGCACAACGGTTTATCTTATACCGTTTCACCCCAGAGAATTTGGCTGTGCTTACCTTCCTGTGAGTACAGAAGTAAGTCCGCATCTTGAAGATAAAAGAATAACTGAAAAACTTGGCCTTGATACAAAACAACAGGTTCAGCTGTTTGTAAAACTTGCACAGCTTGCAGGCCACTGTGTTATTTATGATGTGCTGCCTCAGACAGGAAGATTTTCCAAAATGGTGCTTGCAAACCCCTCTATTGCACGCTGGTATGACATAAAAGAGCTTATTGAAAAAATAGAAAAAGAGGCAGATTCTGCATATGAAAAGCTGAAAACAGAGTTTGAACCCGAGGATGTTGAAATAGTAAGAGATATTTATAAAGCAACACTCAAAAAAGGCTCAAATGACCTTTCGGAACACTATCAGGTTATCTACGACAAATTTGAAGAGCTTATTTCTCCAAAGAAAAAAGAATTCTCTGATGAAATGATGAAAAAAGAAAACCAGATAAAAATACACAACCGTGCAAAAGAGCTTATTGCAGGGGTTAATGACTTTAAACAGAACAAAAACATTGAAGAAGACGATATAAAAAATCAGGGCGAAACAATACAGCTTTTGATAAAAGAAGGTCTCTGGCCGGCTCCGGGTGGGGCTTGGTGTTCTTGCGGCACACCGGTGTTTGACAGAATGTCTGACACGGGTGATTATCCAATGTTCAAGCATTTTGATTTCAAATGCGAGGATGTTACTCACTTTGCAAACCTTGACTGCCAGACGCCTTATTACTTTGTTTTCCTTGAAACAGGTGAGTACAATAAACCCGTAATTGATGTTTATATCAACTATCTTAAAAAACTGCAAAAAGACTATAACTTTGACGGTTTTAGGGTTGACCATATTGACCACATTGTGGACGAAGTGTCAGAAAAAGACGGTGTGCCCATAAGCTACCGTGCTCCTAGAGAAGTGCTCGGTCGTGCAAACAAAGAGCTGAAAGCTGATGTTGCGCACTTTTCAACACTGGCAGAATATATGCTGTGGGACAGATATTACAAAGAATACCACGATGATATGGCTTTTGATGTTTTGTGGGGAAATGATATTATTTCTCAATTCTCGAAAACTCCACAGGTTATTGTAGAAGACAATCAGGAGCTTGAAAGGTTTAATATAGCGGATTCTGACTCCAAATTCGGCAATCTGTCCATTTTAAAAAGCTATAACAATCAAGACGGCGAATTTCGTGCAATTGACCAGTATCCGGGACAACTCGGCGAGAGAGGTGCTTTATTTAAATGGTTTAAGTACAAATTTCTCCCTGGCGGCAAAAATGCTCAGCGTCCGGTTATGTTTATTGACGGGGATGAGTCTTTTACTAAGACAGGCATGGAAAGCGTCATAGGTGCAGAGGTCTCTATGCCTAGAGAAAAGGATTATAAATTCTTTAACAAATTCAATGCGATCAATAAATTTGCCCTGCAAAACGAGCTCACCCGCGAAGGCGAAGCAGAAATCATTACACAGGATGACGATGGTTTTGTGAGCTGGATGGTTTCAAAAGACCCGTTAAAAGAGTCTTTGCTCGTTGTGGCAAACTATAACTCTCCTACAGAAAAAGTTACGGAAACACATGATGACGGATACTCAAATTCCTATATAAAACCGGGTGAAACTGTCTACAACAAACAGGTTCAAATGCCATGCGACTACATGATTGTTTCAGAATATATTTATAAAGAATCCGTCAAAATAGGCGAATCGGAGTTTGAAGAAGTGAAATTCGAAAAACCCGAGTCAGAGTTACACTTTGGAGAACTCAAGCCTGCTGAATTTAAAATATATAAAATTGTAAAATAATAAATATTAAAAAATGTTACATGGGCAAAAATCATGAAAACCATGATGAGAAGCGGGTTATCATGATTGTAAAAAAACTGTTACGTTTATACATGCCCTAAAATGCTTCACAAATAACCTTCTCGATGGTTTAATAAATATATTGAAATTCATTAATTGTTGAGAAATTGAAGAAAACAAAATTTTTGGGAGGAGATTTGGACGATTTCCAAATCTAAAAAAGACCGGTAATATTAACCGGTCCTTTTTATTTTATAACTTTTGAATAATTTCAATCTCATTTCCGTCAGGGTCTTTGATGAAAGCTATTTTTGATTGTGCTGCTTCCATAACATAAGGCTCGTATAAATACTCACCGCCGAAGGCTTTCAGCTTTTTATCGAACTCGTCCATGTCTTTTGTTTCGAGTGCAAAATGGCCGAAGGCATTGCCGTTAGTGTAGCCTTCTTTTGGGTTTTCAAAGTTTTGAGTCAATTCTATTTCAAAGTCTGAGTCTTCACCTTTTAAAAAGTGCAGAATGCAGTCATCCAGCTTAATTTCGTGTGTTTTTTTCAGTCCCAGAAGCTCTGTATAAAATTTCATTGATTTATCAATATCTTTTACCCTTATCATTGCGTGTAAAATTTTCATTATTCTTTCTCCTTTTCTTAAAAATTGTAAACTCGCCTTACCGGTTAATCATATCATATCATTGTAATTTTTACTTTAATTGCTATAGTTTAGATGGAGGAAATATGACATCACTACAGCAGACAATTTTATTCGTCATTGATGACCTTGAGCTTAAATATTTTGAGTTTAATGATTTAGTCACTAATTTTTGGATTATAAAGGAATTTTTAGACCGTGATTACGAGGTCTTTATAACTATAAAAAGCGGCCTTATGACAGAGGGCAATGTTGCAAAAACTCTCTGCTGGCAAGCATACGAAAAAGACGGCGATATCTTTTATAAAAAAGATGAGCCTAAAAAATATGTAATAGAACACTTTGATGTTGTGTTCTTCCGTCCCGATCCGCCAGTTGATATTGACTATATCAATGCTTGCAGTGTTTTTGACTACGTGGATACAGAAAGAACGGTTGTTATTAACAACCCTATTGCGGTTAAAAATTTCAACGAAAAATTCCACCTTAACTATTTTCCTGAATTTGCACCGGAAAATATTGTTACAGCAAATGCAGATGAAATAAAAGCTTTTGTCAGAGAACATAAAAAGGCTATTATAAAACCGCTCAACCAGTGCTTTGGAGGCGGGGTGTACTACCTTGATACAGAAGAAAGAAATATCAACACCATAATCAAAAATCTCACTAATAACGGAAAAACCATGGTAATGGTGCAAAGATATTTGGAAGGGGCTGTGCATGGTGATAAACGTATTCTTATTGTAGGGGAACACGTTTTTGAAGAGTGTATTCGAAAACTTCCGGGCAAGGATGATTTTAAATTCAGCGAACATTCTGACAAATATTTTGAAACAACACATCTCACGGCCGAAGAAAAAGAAATGGCTCAAAAAGTTGCAAAACATCTCAACGCTGTAGAGCTTTATATGGTAGGGTTGGACGTTGCAGACGGCAAAATAATGGAAATAAATGTTACAAGCCCCTGCTACTTTATCCGCGAAATTAACTCTCACAACAATGAGCGTTTTCAGGATGTTTTGATGGAAAAACTTATAAAACTTATTGAACTAAAACAAGGAAAAATCCCTGCAACTGTATGCTAAATGCAAAAATTAATACACAAAAAAATTTGATAACCGATGAGTCTCAACTTACAAATATCTTTTACAACGGTGCAAAAGATGAGTGTGTGCTGTCTCAAAAACGTACCGGTGTAGAGTTTGAAAAACTCCCTGTAAAAAAAGATACTTTTAAGTATGCGCCTTATCAAGATGTTGCAAAGTTTTTGCTTGCATATAAAGAAGACAAAGACGGTATTTATGAAAACGGCGCTATACTGGGACTTTCAAATAATGACGGCACCGTTACGCTCGAGCCTGGCTCGCAGACAGAGTTGAGCTTGAATCCGTCATCTGACCTTAATTCGGTCAAAAGGTTTATTGATGTTTATAACAAAAAAACATCGCAAATTGCCGAGCAATTTGGCATATACTGGTTAGGTTACGGCATTCAGCCTGTTTCAACTTACAAAAATATTCATATTATCCCCAAAAAAAGATATGAATATATGACAAAATACCTGCCTACAGTTGCTAAAAAGCCGCTTGTTATGATGAGAGAGACTTCAGGCATTCAGGCAAGTTTTGATTATAAGGACGAAGCGGACGCGATGAGAAAATTTGCTTTTGCTCTTAAGCTCTCGCCTATTGTCAGTGCTGCTTTTGCAAACTCTCCAGTAAGAAACGGACGCCTGACAAAATACAAATCAAACCGTGCAGCCAGCTGGCTTGATACGGATAATGACCGCTGCGGGCTTGTTAGTGCCAAGGTTTTTAATTCACATTTCGGGTTTGAGGATTATGCCAAGATTCTTTTAGATGTGCCCATGATTTTTATAGAACGTACGATTAACGGCGTAAAAACTGCGATAAGGGTTGAAAACATAACCTTTAAAGAATTCATAAAACACGGGTGGCAAGGTTTTAGAGCAGAGGAACAGGACTGGGAAACCCACCTTAGTCTTTATTTTCCTGACGTAAGATTGAAAACCTATATTGAAATAAGAAACCACGACAACCAGCGCTCACCTTTAATTTGTGCTGTTCCTGCATTGTGGAAAGGGCTTGTTTATAACAATGACGCAATGTCAGCAGTAGAAGATATGCTGTGCAATCTCACCTACTTTGATTATGAATACCTGAGACGAAAAACTCCTCAATACGGAATTGATATGAAAATCAAACACCATTCTGTGGCTGATATTGTCTATGAAATTGCAAAAATCTCGGCAGCATCATTAAAACTAGATGGCAATAACGAAGAGCTTCTTTTAGACCCATTGCTTGAGCTTTTAGCGCAGAAAAAAACTCCTGCTGATATTTTGATAGGTAAGTGGGAAAACGAATGGCGCGCTGATGTCTCCAGACTCGTTCAATACTTAAGACTCATCTAGTCTTTGACAACTTTTTTTAATCCTTTGGGAGAGTCAGGGTTTTTATCAAGAATAGCTGCCATTTTACAGGCTATTAACTGCAATGTCATCAGAGAACCGAAAATTGCTTTCATTTTTCTTTTTGTTTTGATGTAAATGTTTATGTCTCCTGCTTTTACTTCCTGTACAGATGTTATGCAAACAATTTGAGGGTTGTACTCTTCTTTGATTTTTTTCAGGTTTCTCATAGCAAATTGCGCATTTTCTTCATCAATAATGGCAATAACAATAGACTTCTGGTTTAAAACTGCAACGTGTCCGTGCATAAATTCACCAAAAGGGTAAGCCATTACATTTAAATAACAAGTCTCTTTAATTTTCAGAGCTCCTTCTTTTGCTATCGGATAATAGTTTTTGTTGCCAAGAATAGAGATGTTGTTGTACGTGGCTACGGTTTTAGCTGTTTCTTCTATTTGTTCTTCGTCGCTTTTTATGCGCTCAAGATATGCCGGCAGCCTTCTTAGTGTGTTGAGGTATCCTGAAATATCACTGTTGTTTTTATGTTTAAGTTTTAAGAGTACAAGCATTGAGCATAAAATTTGTGCTGTCAGTGCTTTTGTTGATGCAATACTTTTTTCTTCTCCTGCATCGGAGAGAATTTTGTAATCACATAGTTTCCACATAGCAGAGTCTTTTGCATTTGTGATACACATTGTTTTTACGCCTTCTTGCTTTATCATTTTTAAGGCGTTTAATGTATCGGAGGTTTCTCCGGATTGTGATACAAAAATGTAGAGCGAGTCAGGAGTAATAAAATGTTTTTTTTGTAAAATAAATTCGCTTGAATACTCGCATTCGCAAGGGATATCTGCGTACTCAATAAATAAAGGGGCTGCTATTGCCGCACAGTTGTATGAAGAACCGCTTGCCACAATGACAATATTGTCAACTTTTTGAGGCAAATCAATATTGATTTTGTCATCAGGTGTGACGTAGTTTTGTATGAGGTTTTTCACAACACCCGGTTCTTCAAAAATCTCTTTTTTCATTATTGATGTCATAATACACCCTCTATTTTCTAAACACACAAAAAACACATTACTTATTAATGTTATCGGTTTATTTTAAAAAAAGTTTAATAATAATAACAAAATTGTTAAGATATATAAAACTAACTTTTTACAAGCTCATCAAAATTGTCCTGAGCGTATTTGTATAAATCTTTGAGTGCATTTTCAACTTTGAGCCTGTATGATTCCGCTTCTTCTTTTGAGCAATCGGAAGGAACATAAATAGGGTCGCCGTAAACAGCAACTGTTTTTACACCAAGCAAAGGAAAACGGAAATTATCCCATGTGTTGAATTTTAAAAGCCATTTTGAAGGTGAATACCACACCATTGGTATAATAGGAACCTGTGTGAGCTTTGCAATATTGATAACCCCGTCTTTTACAACGCCAAAGGGACCTCTCGGGCCGTCGATAGTTATTGCTGCACATTCTCCTTGCTCAAGTTTTTCTATCAAAGCCAGTGAGGCTGCAGCTCCGGAACGTTTGTGAGAACCTCTTACTACTTTTATCCCCATATGTTCTGTTGCAGCTGAGATAATATCTCCGTCAAGAGATTTTGATATCATTACATTAAGGTTGCCCCTGTCCTCGTTTGCATAAAGAGCACATTGATGTGCGTGCCACAGTGCAAAAATTGCAGGTTTTTCTTTTGGAAAATTAATGTTTTTACAGTTATAAAACAGGCTTTCAAAAGCATAAAAGTGCTTTGTTAAAAATGAAAGCAATCCAACCGTATATTTTTTGTCTATCTTTATACCCATAGGGTTATATTATAACAAAAAAAAATTTTTGCACATTTGCTCTTGTAAGCTATATTTAAGCTCTTCTCATCAAATCGGATAGTTTTAGTTCCTTGTTTTCTTTCTTTTTGGGTCTTTTCAGCATTGGTTTGGGTTTTCTTTTGAAACCGCTCAAGCCTACCATTGTACTTTTTTCTTCTTTTATAAGAAGCAGCTCTTTCATTAAATCAACAATTTCTCTCACTTTTTATTCCTTTCTTTCTCTCATTCATAATTTAATTTATGCACACTCTTTTTTTAACCCCCGCTTATGGTATATTGGTGACTATGACAGAAGATATTCAAATTTTAAAAGAGATTGAAAAAGCTGCTGCTCTTTGCGAAAAACAATACACAAGAGAAGATATTTTTTGTGTGCTCAATACCCCATCAACAGATTGTCCGGATATTGATGTTGAAAAACAAATTTGTATTTTAAAACTTGATACAATCAACTCGCAGCAAGAGGCCGATTTGCTTGTTTTCCACCAGACAAACCACCACGGATTGATAAGAGAGGCATGCTCGCAAAAAATTAATGAGTTTATGAAAAAAGCTGATATTTGTGTCTTTTTTCAGACAAAAGAAATCCACGACACACTTTTAAAAGCAGCAAATGATATTAACCCGAATATCTGCCGTGCAATCATAGAAATCTTGCCTTATGTCAACGACAAAAACTATCTTCTTGATAAACTCTACAAACGCTTTGATGAAGTGTTTGAGGAATTGGAAAAACTAAAAAGAAGTAACTGGTATACTAAAAAACTCTTTAATCTGTACTGGTGCCTTGAAGCTTTGCATGCTCTTAACCCGCCTTATGACACACGTATTGAAAATGTGCTTTTAAAAACATCTAAATTCAAAGACTATACTATACGTGAAAAAACAGCAATGGTACTTTCCGCTTTGGTTTATTCTTCTGAGGTTTTGGACAACATAAAATCCGCGCTCAAAACAGATGACAATTTTTATGTAAGACGCTACAGCCGTGATTTTTAATCTTATTGGTAAATTTATATAACGTTTTCTTGCAACATGGCTGTTTCGCTGGTAGAATCTAGCTAATAGCACACGGTGTTTAGAATTAAGGAGACGGTTATGAAAAAACTTTTAACTAAAGCTTTGATGCTCGCAGCAATATTAGGCTTTACGTCTGCTGCTACTTTTGCAAAAGACTATGCCGATTTGCCAAAAGACCACTGGGCATACAAGCAAATTCAGATTTTGACTGATTTTAATGTGGTAGTAGGTTACCCAGACGGAAACTACAGACCTGAACAAAACGTTACAAGAGCAGAATTTGCAACAATGGTAATTAAAGCTTTTGAACAACAAAAAGCAGAAATCAAACAACCTGCAAAATTTACTGACGTATCTGAAAAAGACTGGTTCTACGGAATGGTTCAAAGAGCTGTTATGTTTGACCTTTTAAAAGGTTATCCTGACGGACATTTTGACCCTTACGGAAACGTTTCCAGAGGCCATGTAATTTCTACTACTGTTAACGCTTTGACTACAGAAACAATCTCTAATCAGAAAGCAAAAGAAATCCTCGAAAACAGCTATTCTGATTATGACCAAATTCCTGATTGGTTAATAATAGCTGCAGGTAAAGCAGAAATTCTCGGTATGGTTGTTAAAGCTCCGGGAGAAGAAACTGTTATCAATGCTGAAAGACCGGCAACAAGAGCAGAGCTTGCAGCATTTTTGGTAAAAATGCTTGAACAGGCAAAATTAAATCCAAATGCAAAACTCAAAGAAGCTATGAGCCCCAGAACCGGTGAAGGTATCATAATACCTACAACTACTCTGGAAGGCTATATTGCTACTATTCCTGCAGGCACAGTGATTCCTATTATGGTTTTGAACAAATCAATCACCAGCCAAAAATCAAAAGCCGGTGAACAATTCCTTTCAAAATTACCTAAAAACCTTATTACAAAAGAAAAATATCTTCTTCTTGTAGAAAATGATGCTCTTAACGGCAAAATTGCCAGTGTCAAAGTGGGCAGACTCTTTATCAGAAACGGTGAAGTGACAATGGAAACACACACTATCACTACTGACAAAAACCAGACAGCTGCTTTCTGCGGTGATGCTCTGGGCGGTTACAGACCCGAAGGCTTTTGGAAAACTCTTTATCTCAAAGTTGTAAAAGGCCACAGAGTCCAAATAAAAGAAGGCGATATTCTTAATTTGAAACTCAATAAACCTGTGAGAATTGACCTTACAAACGGTATGATTCTGGAATAATTTCAGCTTACAAATAAAAATAAGACCGGGATTTTAATAATCTCGGTCTTTTAATTTATTTGTGAATTTGGTATTAAAGTTTTTGTATTTTTGTCCGATTAATAAAATACACAACAACGGAGAGACGCTATGCTTTTTAAAAGAAAATGTAAAATAACCTTTATTGCACACGGTGCAACCTTATATACGGAAGAAAACCGTATATGTGATAAAGAATCACATCCGCCGTTGAATGAACAAGGTCAGGAAGAGGCTGAGCGCATTGCAAAATGGATAATTCATCGTTCTCCGCGTGTGGACAAAATTTATACAGGTGCCTCTTTAAGCTGTGTGCAGACAGCCCAATATGTGGCAAAAGAATACGGACAGGACTTTGAAATCAGACCAGAGCTGCGTAATCAGGAATATGGCGAATGGAAAGGGCTGAGCTACACAGAAATAGAAGAACGTTATCCTGATCAGCTGCAAAAATATCATGACCTTACCTCAAGCTATGCACCGGAAGGCGGAGAAACTTTGCTCGAGTTTGATGAAAGAGTGGATGCTACAATCAACAATTTGATTGAAGAAAATCTTACAAGAAGAATTATTGTTGTAACGCACTCAAACTTTATCAGAGCTGCTATTAGAAATGCTCTTGATATTCCTGTAGAAAACCAAAACAGAGTATTTATTCCAACAGGTAGTGCAAGCCAGGTAAAATATTATAAAGGATGGAATATTTTGATGTATTCAGGTCACATTCCTTTGTTTTTATAAGTTTTATTAAAATATGCAATAATCCTTCCGTAAATGTTTTTAAATATATATAAAGACAATACGGGAGGATTTTTCTTTGGGAGAAATTGCATTAATTAATTCTGTTTCACAAAAAGATGTAAAAAATACCGGTAATGTTAATAACAAGGTTTTAAACTCTAAAAATTCTACAGTATCAATCCATGGAGACAAAATTCTCCAAAACAAAGATGTTTCTTTATCTTCTTCGGATATGTTTGCAGTGCTTAGTGATGCTTCTCAAAGAATTGCAGATAATACCAACAACTTAAAAGAAATGGGCGTTTCCGCATTACAGTCAGTGGCAGTTACTGTTTCTAACAAAGCTGTCAATATAATCAGCTCTGCAAGCAATGAATGTTTTAAATACGATGGTGAATTAAACAAAATTCTTGAAGACAGCTCCTTATCACCTGATGAAAAAAAGAGCAAAATCAGTTTGATTAAATCCAAAAAAGAATCAGCCATAAAAGAAGCAGAAAAAAAAGTCAGTTTATTAGAAAAAATTTCAGATAAACTTACACAAATGGCACCTGCTTTTTTACAGCTAAAATATATGCAAGTGGATACCACAGAGCTGACTAAACCCCTGATGTCATTGATTAACGGCATTGATACAGCCCCGTCAAATCTAAAAAATGCAAAAAATCCGCAAGATTTACAAAAAATTTCGATGGAGAATATGAACAATATTTTCGGTAAAGATTCTCAAGAAGACTTGCAAAAATTAATCAAAAATATTGATAAAAAAATAGACAAAAAAGAATATCAAATGAATGACAAATTTGCAGATTATTTTGTAAGGGTAAGAAATCCTGAGGAAATCAAGGTTTTAAAAATTCAAAAACAGCTTTATACAGAATTGGCTGCAATGTTTAAGGACAACAATGCCTAGCTAGGCTTCTGTCTGTTTTAAAAACTCCGGAATCTGGCAGGCTTCTATCGTGCCTGAAACAATTTCCCATTCAGGCATTGCTTCTTGCAGCTCATGCTGCATGTGTGACAACAGTCCGGGGATAATAATTTTTCTTGTATCTACCTTTTTAGCAAGTTCAAAATCTCTGACAGACTTTGCTACCAGATCTGCAGTAAACTTGTCAGCTGACCAAGCTGTTAAAACACTCATCCCGTCAGATGGTGTAACAACAAGATAAGAGCCGTAAGGCAGAGACTCTAACTCGCCCGCTACAGCGAAATATGTGAGCGCAAAATTTGTTGTGAGCAACACAGGTGCATTCTTATCCGGGTCATTAAATTCATAAACCTTGGCTTCTACCTGCAGTGGCTTTTGCGGGTTTGTATAAATATTCTGGCGCAATGTAAATAAAGTGGAAAGCAGGGCTTCATTAAACTCATTGAGCACAACAACATTCGCGTATCTGCAAATTAAAAGCGATGCAGCGGCACAGGCTTCGATTGGATTCATTTCAACAGGAAGGCGCACCATAACAGGATATGTAAGCGGTTCAAATCTTTGTAGAATGGCTGAGCGTCTTATATACGTAAGCTGTTCCATAACCTGTGCAGCAGATTTTTTGCCGTATTCCAGCTCAAGAATTATTTCTTTTTTGCCCTCATCTTGAGTTTGTTTTGATTTTTCAATCAGCTCTTTTTCATTGTCGCCTTTAACAATAACGTAGTTTTGTTTATCTGAAATAACGGCAATGCCTGTTTTTTCAACCTTTTCTTTTGCCTGTTCAATATCTGAACCCATCAAATAAACAGCATTAACTTTAAATGTTTCGCCAATTCTTTCAATCTCGTAGTTTTTAATTTGTTCGAGTTTATTGTCAAACTCCTTGTCTTGAGCATCCAGTGCAATTGCTATTACTGTGGGGTTTACAAATGTTTTGTCATGTCTAAACATTACTGTTTCGCCGCCGGTAACCAAATTTTCGGACAGCTTTATTGTATGTTGTTGAATTTTTGACGCTTCGCAAAACTTTTCTCTTAGCTCATCCGGTATGTGCGGGCATTTTTCAATATCGGTTTGTTTTTTTGCCAGCTTGAGTGCATAAGCCATACAAGTCGGGCTGCCGCACTGTTTGCAGTTTGTGCCTTCTGCTTTTTTTGCTGCAGGCAGGTATTTAAAAATTTGTAAACCTGTTAACTCCACTACACAATTCCCTTCAACACTTCAATGCTCTTCGGGTTCCACAGTACAACAATATTTGCACCGGCGCTAATCATTGCACTTGCGGCCGATATTTCCCACATAACAGAACGCTCGCTAAATTGGCCCCAATTTTGTGCAAAAGTGTCAGATTTTGCCTCTTTTGCTCTGTAAGATTCCTCTCCGATAAAAGCAATGACGGGCATATTGAGCATTGTGTCGCCGTCAAACGCAGCTTGTCTGATTTTTTCTATAATACTGTAGCCATAATCCAACCCGTAGCCCAGGCCGCCCATATCAGGGTCAATTAAAATTCTGTCCGGAGATATTCCTTTATCAATTGACAGAATGTTGAGCTCTTTTGCAAGATTTATGTCAATCGGGCTTCTCAAAACCAGTATATGGTTATTTTTTACAACTGATGGAACGATGTTTTCAAATGTATTTTCGTCTGCAAAAGCTATAATACATTCCTGATTTATTGATTGAGCGAGCAAAGGCAGGAGTTTTTTGTCTATATCATTGTTGTTTGCTCCTCGTAAAATGAGAGGCTTGTTTACAATTTTTTCTACCTTTGTTAAAAATTCTTTTATTTCATTTTCATCAAAGTTTTCATCTTGAATATCAAATTTAACAGAGATTATGTCTGCTTTATTTGGTTTTGAAATTTCCTCAATAATGTTCTTTGAAGAATACAAAAACTCAAGAGCAAAAAGGGGGCGTGATGTATTATTGTTTTCTGTCATAAATGAAAATGACTTGTCACCGCCAATTTTTAAATTGTGGAAGTTAATCTCTCTTATTTTTTCTTTTATACAAAAAGACAGGTCTAGCTTATTATCTTGCATAGACCTATCTTAAAAAGTAAACGGTTTATTGTCAAATTAACCTAAGTTCATGCTTGCGTGAACAACAGGTCTTTCTGCTGATTCTGCAATCATAGAGCCGTGTGGCTGTCTTTGAACAAATGCATTAGCCGCGTCTGCCTTGTATGCATCAGCTGCGAGTTTGTTGTTCAATTTACCTAATTCTGATTGTAATTTGTTGTTATTAAAGAAAGGAATTTCACCTTTTGCTGCCATAAAAGATGCTGCAATCGGGTCTTTTTTAGTTTCTTTGATTAAAGCTTGTCTCTCAGCTCTTGCTGCGTTTCTAAGTTTTGCGGGAACAGTATCAATGATTGTTTGAACCGCTACTCTGTTGATTGCCATTTTTTTCTCCTTTTGTTAGAAATTTGTTGATGTTTATTGGGACTAAAAAGCGTCAAGTTTTTATTTTGACGCTTTTTAAATTTAATATTTACAATTCTTATTAAAGAATGAGTAATTATTTTATTAAGCTTTGGCCTGTCATTTCTGCCGGTTGTTTTATTCCCAGTAGTTGGAGGATTGTTGGAGCTACGTCACACAGTGCACCTGTGTCTTTGAGCTCGTATTTGCCCTGGCCGTTAATAAGCATAAACGGAACAGGATTTGTTGTGTGAGCAGTAAAAGGTGTGTGTGTTTGCGGGTCTTCCATGCATTCAGAGTTGCCGTGGTCTGCTGTTAAAAGCATTACAACACCGTTTTCTTTTGCTTTTTCAACAATTTTGCCAACACAGGTATCTACTGTTTCGCAAGCTTTGATTGCTGCATCAAATACGCCTGTGTGACCTACCATATCAGGGTTTGCAAAGTTTACAAGGATAAATCCGTATTGAGGATCGTCCAGTGCTTTTAAAACGTTTTCACAAACTTGAGGTGCACTCATCTCTGGTTGAAGGTCATAAGTTGCAACTTTGGGAGAAGCCACAAGTGCTCTTGTTTCCAGTTTTCCTGATTTTTCCTCACCACCGTTGAAAAAGAAAGTGATGTGTGCATATTTTTCTGTTTCAGCAGTTCTGTATTGTTTCACACCGTTGTCATCAAGCACATCACCGAGAATATTTGTAAGTTTTTCCGGCGGGTAAGCAATAGGAAGCGGGAAGGTTTCGTCATACTGAGCCATGCAGACATAGTATAGATTATTTCTTCTTGCTTTTCTGTTGAATCCGTCGAATTCTTCAAACGTCATAGCACGTGTAATTTCGCGAGCTCTGTCAGGTCTGTAGTTGAAGAAAATTATTGCATCATTGTCTTTGATTCTTGAATCAGGGTCAGCATTTGTGATTGTTGGTTCTACAAACTCATCTGTCACGTCTTTTGCATAAGAAGCTTTGATTGCTTCATCAGAGTTTGCCGCTTTTTCTCCTTCGCCAAACAAAAGCGCATTGTATGCTTTTTCTACTCTGTCCCATCTGTTATCTCTGTCCATAGCCCAGTATCTGCCTGATATTGTAGCTATTTGAGGAAGATTGTATTTTTTAAGTTCTGCTTCAAGCTCTGCCAAAAATTCAACAGCACTTTTAGGCGGTGTGTCTCTTCCGTCTAAGAATGCATGAACGTATACTTTTTTAAGTCCGTTTTCTGCTGCCATTCTAACGAGTGCTTTTACATGTTCAAAAGAGCTGTGCACACCGCCTGTAGAAACAAGTCCGTAAAGGTGGAGTGAAGAGTTATTCTTTTTAACGTGTTCAATAGCGTCTTTAAAAGCTTTATTTTCGAAGAATTTTCCTTCTCTGATTTCTTTGTTGATTCTTGTTAAATCTTGATAAACAACACGACCTGCTCCCAGATTGAGGTGGCCTACTTCGCTGTTGCCCATTTGTCCGTCAGGAAGACCGACATATTCACCTGAAGCATTAATTTGAGTGTATTTTTCTGTTTCTTTCAGTTTGTCAAAGTTGGGTGTTTTTGCTGTTTTTGTTGCATCTTTAGGGCAGTCTTTATTGATTCCCCATCCGTCCATAATGCATAAAAGGACTCTTTTGTTATCTGTCATAGTTTCTCCTTTTTATTTGTTTCGGTTAATTATATTATCAACGCTAAAGGAAAAACTTAAAGTAGCTTACTCAGGTTAAAACTTCAGCTCTTTTACTTCGCTGTTAAAATGTAAATCAACGTAATTGTATATTTTTCGTGGTATTTGAGGGTTGAAATAATAGTTGTTGTCACAAGGAGTGAGTTTTAAGAACGTGTAATTCTTATCCTTTTTTAAAATATCGAGCAAAAACTCTCTTCCTTCCGCTTCAAAAATTATGTATCCGTTACGTGATTGCATCTCTTTTATTTCGTACTTGTTGAAATTTGCACTAGACAATGCCAGATAATAAAGTTTTTCATACGGCAGTTTGTATAGCCTGATACAGTCCTTGTAATTTGTGTAAGAAGCTGCATTTTGTTTGTAAGTTTTGTCTATTGTATCTTGAGAAAAAGCTGGAACGGCTGATATTGATACACATAAAAGCGCACAGGCAAGAAATCTTTTTATCATTATTCTTCATCCTCCATCCAGGAAGAGCCGTATTCCATATCTACAACAAGAGGAACCTTAAGCGGCTGATTGAGCTCCATTGCTTCTTTCACGAGTTTTTGTACTGTTTCAAGCTCATCTTTGCAGGTTTCTAAAATCAATTCATCGTGAACTTGCATAATCATTTTTGATTTTAAATTATTCTGTTCAAGCTTCTTATCAAGGTCAATCATTGCCAGTTTTATAAGGTCAGAAGCGGCACCCTGCAAAGGTGTGTTGATTGCTGCTCTTTGCGCAAATTCTTTAATATTTCTGTTAGAGCTCATCAACTCATCAAGCAGATATCGTTTTCTTCCGTACATGGTCTGTGCATAGCCGTGGCGATATGCTTCTTGAATTGAGTTTTCCATATACTCTTTAACCTTGGGATAGGTCAAAAAGTATTTGTCAATAAACATCTGTGCTTCTTCGTTTGAAATTCCGAGTGCAGAAGCAAGTCCCCAGCGTGTTTGTCCGTAGATTATACCGAAGTTTACCGCTTTTGCTCTGCCTCTCATTTCTTTTGTGACTTCGCTCAACGGCACATCAAATACTTTTGCTGCTGTTTGTGCGTGGATATCTTCTCCTGTTTTAAATGCGTGGATAAGATTTTCGTCACCCGAGCAATGAGCCAGAAGCCTGAGCTCTATCTGAGAATAATCCGCAGACAAAAGCACCTGTGCATTTTTATCTTCGGGTACAAAGGCTTTTCTTATACGGCTGCCCAGTTTGGTTCTTATAGGAATATTTTGTAAATTTGGATTTGACGAAGATAACCTTCCTGTCACTGTAATGGTCTGATTGTAATTTGTGTGGATTTTTCCATCCACATGGCTTATCAAATCAGGCAGCGCATCCACGTATGTAGATTTCATTTTTGAATAGTGGCGATATTTTAACAAGCAGCGTGCAATTTCGTGCTCTTTTGCCAGCTCTTCAAGTACTTTTGCATCTGTTGAAAATTTTTGTGCACCGCGTTTTTTCTTGTGTTCAATGCCCATTTTTTCGAACAAAACAGTAGCAACCTGTTTGGGTGAATTAATGTTAAAACTTTCTCCCGCAAGAGCAAATATTTGTTCTTCCATCTCTTTTAAGTTGGTATCAAGCTCTTTTGCCAATTCGGCCAGATACTCTGTGTCTAAAGACACACCCTGTTCTTCCATTTTTGCAAGTACAAGGCTTGTTGGAACTTCTATATCATACAAAAGTTTTTTGCTTTGCTCATCGAGTTTTTCATTCCAGTATCTGGTTAATTCAAGTGTTACAAATGCGTCATCACAGGCATAGTCAGAGGCATCTTCAATTGCCACGTCATCCATTGTAATTTGTTTTTTCCCCTTGCCTATCAGCTCTTCTATTTCTGTCATAAAATAGTTGAGATTTTCGGCTGATTGGACTTTCAACCCGTGTTTTCTTGACGGGTCATTTATGTAGCTTGCCAGCATTGTATCAAAAATAATACCTTTAAAACCTATGTTGTATTTTAGAAGCGTATTAATTTCATATTTTGCATTCTGGAAAGTTTTAAATATTGCCGGATTTTCAAAAACGGACTTGAGGTTTTCGAGCACGTAGTCCATCTCGAGCTGTTCACCAAATTTATGAAACACTGGTATGTAAAACGATTTTGTCTTGCCTTTGTTTTCAGCCTGTAAAACTTTGGAATCTTTTGCCTGTATCTCTTCATTATACGCCAGAGAAATTCCAACAAGGTCTGCTTCAAGCGCATTAACAGATGTTGTCTCTGTATCAATAGCAATGAGTGTTTGTTTGTTGAGCTCTTCCAGCAGTTTTTCAAAGTCTTCTTGTGTAACAATTGTTTTTCTTTCATTCACAAGCTCACTGTTTGCCGCCTCATCTGTTGATGCTTCTGTTGCAAAAAGACCGAGCTGCTGCTGGGCGGGTTGTTTGGGTTTTGATTCCGGTTCTTCTTTTATTTTTTCTACTCTTGTTCCGTCTTTCAGGCTTATAAAATCAATAAGTTTCTGGTCCATTAACTGTTGTTTTTTAAGCTCTGCAGAATCTATATTCTCCGGACGCGACGCAAGAGAACAGACACTGAACGGACGGAGTATATCAGGAAGATTTTTTAAGAAACTGAAAAATTGAACTCGTTTTAAAAATTCGCTCACTTTGTCTACATCCGGCATGTCCAGCTTTGTTTTTTCAAAGTCAAACTCTATATCAACATCGCGTTTTATTGTTGCAAGAAAATAGCTCATTTTCGCAGCTTCTACGCCGTTTGTAAGCTTTTCTTTAAGGGATTTTCCATCCACATCTTCTATGTGAGAAAGCACATTATCAAGAGTTTGAAAACGATCCAGCAGCTTGACAGCAGTTTTTTCTCCGATTCCTCTAATACCTGGGATGTTATCAGAGGTGTCGCCTCTCAGTGCTTTGTAATCGATTACCTGATCCGGATAAATGCCCAGTTTGTTATAAACCTCATTCCATCCGTAGTTTACAAGCTCTCCTTTAGACGGGATAAGTACATGAACAAGGCCTTCTCTGTCAATTAGCTGAAATGCATCCTGATCACCTGTCAGAATCACTGTTTTGTGCCCCAGTTTGGAGGCTTTTGTCACAATTGTTCCAATTACATCATCCGCTTCAAAACCTTCTTTTGTATAAATAGGTATGTTGAAAGCGTTTAATCCTTCCATAATCAAAGCCATCTGGCTTTTCATTGTATCGGGCATTTGCTCTCTGTTGGCTTTATATTCTTCATAGCATTCCGTTCTGAAAGTATGATGGCTGACATCAAAGGTTACGGCAATGCAGTCAGGGCTTATGGTCTGGTTTTTTAGCAAATCAAAAATAGCTTTAAAAAATCCGAATACCGCCCAGGTTGGCTCTTTGTCGGACGTTTTCATTCCTGTTCTTTCAAGTGCAAAAAAACTTCGAAACGCCAGTGCGTGTCCGTCAATTAAAATCAATGTCTTGCTCTGTGCGTTATTATTTTTTTCCATATCCCCTATCCATTCTTATGTATAAAAAAATATTATCATATTCAAACCTAAAATGCTATCTAAAATGCGCTTATAAGGCAGCTCCTGTTGCTTTGTAAAGGGTTATGTAGTCAACAAGGCGCTGTGCTTTGGAGTTATCTTTTTCTGTTTGAAGACTTAATAAAGTTTCTTGAAACTGTATCATATCAAGGTAAGAAATGATTCCTGCTTTGTATCTTTCTTCAATAAGTTTAAAATTGTGCGTTTCAAGCCTTACCTTTTTCATATTTGCATTGTCTTTTTGGGTGTCAAATTTTATCATACACATGGAATCATTTATTTCTTGTATTGCTGTTAAATCTGCCTGTTTATAAGCTTCGAACAGTTGCTCATATTTGATTTTACTTATTTTCAAGTTTGCAGTGAGCAGCCCTCCAGTATATAGCTTTTGCATTGCCACAACACCTACAAGGCCGAATATATTTGCCCAGTTGAAAACATCTTTTAAAAGCATTGCGTTATAACCGGCAGAGCCAAAAATTGGAATTGTTGGTAAAAATTCTTTTCGAGCCACCCTTATGTCGATTTTTGCTTTTTTTAAATCCGCTTCAGCCTTCATAAGGTCAGGTCTTGAGACAACAACATCAGATGAGATGCAATCAGGAATTTCTCCTTTAAACTCTAATTTGTCAAAGCTGCCGCGTTTTAGAGAACCTGCCTGTGAAGGACACTCGTCAATATACACAGCAAACCTGTGCAGTAGCAGACTGCGCTGTCTTTTTAAATCTGTAAGATTTATCTGTGCCTGGGTGTGTAGTTTGTCTGAGTATGTTACATCATACACAGAAGCAAGGCCTGCAAGGTGCCTGTCCTTTGTTAAAAGCCAAATTTTTTCCCTAATCTTAGTTACTTTTTCCTGTGTTTTGATTACTTTATCAAGCTTTAAAATGTTTATGTACAAAGATGCTACATCGGCTGCCATTGCAATATCAGCAGCTTTTTCTTCATATTGTTTTGCTTCGTATTCTTTTCGCTTTGATTTTGTTTTGTCGTGATTCTTTAAAAAAATATCAGCCTCATATGTTGCAAACAAAGGCAAAACATAAAGGTTGGATCGAAGAGCTGCTGTTTCTATATCAAATATTGAATTTTGTGCTGTTTTTATTCTTGCAAATGTCGGAGAAAACTGTAAAGCGGGAAACTCTTTTGACATCGTAACTTTGACCAGCTCTCTATATTCTTCTGTTTTTAGTGCTGCTTTTCTTAAATCGTGGTTTCTTTCCAGCGCCTTATATATATAATCTTTTAAATATTCATCAGAGAAATTATCCCACCAGTTAATGTTTACCGCATTGACACGGCATATGATTTTTGTCTGCACCATATCTGCCCTGGCGGTTGCGGCGGAAAAAGGAAAATTCAGCAGATATGGTATAATGATTACTGAACAAACAATCTTTTTAACAATATTAGCAAGCATTTCTTATTGCCTTTTTTGATTTAGTATGTTAGCATAGCAATTGTTGTTATGATAACAGTTTAGGTAGAAAATTGAAGAGAATAAATAATATAGATATTGATCTTGGGTTAGAAATGGCGCTGACTTCGTCTGCTTATCGTGCTGCGGGCCAAAAAACTTTGAAAGTCCATGGACAGGATGATATCACCCGTGAGCAGTTTGGTATATTACTCGTTTTGTCCCTGACTGACGGATTGTATCAAACCCAGATAGCTAATATATTAGGCAAAGATCGTCCAAACATCACAAGAATGATAGATGTTTTAGAAAAAAGAGGCTTTATCAGAAGAGAAAAGGACGAAAACAACAGAAGAATTTTGAAAGTTTTTCTTACAGATGCAGGGCTGCACAAAGTAGAAGAGGCAAAACCTTTAAAAGACAGAATGAATGCAGCTCAATATAAGGGAATGACAGATGATGAAATATATACACTGGTGACCCTTTTAAGAAAAGTACGTAAAAATATTGAAGATGAATACAATTTAAATATGTAACTAAGTAAGGCGGTATAAAATGGAAGAGAATAATAAAAACGAAGAAGCAATGGCTTCTGTGTCAGATAATACGGAAAAATCATCCAAAAGAGGCAAAAAACCTAAAAAAGTTGTAAAAAAGAGATTTCTTATCCCTACTCTTTTAATACTGGTACTTTGTTTACTAGGTTGGATGTATTTTTCTACCTTCGAAACAACAGATGATGCTTTTGTAGAAGGGCATATCATCAGAGTCAGCCCTAAAGTGACCGGTATCATTGAAAAACTTTACGTTGATGATAATGACCATGTCAAAAAAGGCAAACTGCTTTTGACAATTGACGACAGAGACTATAAAGTCCGCTATGAACAGGCAAAAGCTGCTTACGAAATGGCCTTGTATAAGCAAAAATCTGCAGTTGTCGACAGAAATGCCGCACAAACTGATATGAAAGTTGCCCAGCAAGACTATGACAGGTATAAAAATTTATACGAAAAAGGTGCTGTATCCCAGCAGGAATATGACCGTGCAAAATCCAAATTTGATATGGCAAAGGCAAACTATGCAACAGCACAGCAGGCAGTATTTTCTAAAGAAAAAAACAAAGTGGCTGACGCTGAGCTAAAAAGGCTGGAAGCTGTTATGAATCAGGCTGCACTTGAACTTTCTTATACAAAAATTTATGCGTCAGAAGACGGAAAAATCACAAACCGTTCTGCAGAAGAAGGCGCTTTCATCAATGCAGGTGCACCATTGTTTTCAATAGTACCTGACAAAAGATGGGTTGTTGCTAACTTTAAAGAAACCCAGTTAAATAAAATCCGCGTGGGTCAAAAAGTTATTGTAAAAGTCGATGCTTATCCTCATTTAAAACTTGAGGGCAAAGTTGATTCCATCCAATCAAGCACAGGTGCAAAAACAAGTATGTTCCCTCCGGAAAATGCAGTGGGCAGTTATGTAAAAGTTGTACAAAGAGTACCGGTAAAAATTGTTTTTACAAAGCCTATTGACCCTCAATACAGCATTGAACCCGGCATGAGTGTTGTACCTAAAGTACTTGTAAAAGAAAAGAATTAATTAACAAAGCAGAAAAATAAATATGAGCAATGAAGCATCAATAACAGACATTTCCGAAGAAAACTGGAAACCGTCGCGTAATCCCTGGTATAGTGCAGGAGCAGTAATGCTCACAATCTTTATGGTTGTGCTGGATTCTTCTATTGCAAATGTAGCGCTGCCACACATTGCGGGGACTTTTTCTGCTACAAGAGATGAGTCGACCTGGGTTTTAACAAGCTATCTTGTTGCAAACGGGGTTATTATCCCATCTACTGCGTGGTTTTCAACATTAATAGGCCGAAAAAACTTTCTGCTTTTGTCCACGCTTATGTTTACCCTTGCTTCTGCAATGTGCGGTTTTGCAACCAGCATGACAATGCTGATTTTTGCCCGTGTAATACAGGGGATAGGCGGCGGGGCAATTATGCCTATTGCTCAGGCTGTTATGATGGAAGAGTTTCCGCCTGAAGAACGCGGGGTTGCTATGTCTGTGTTTGGCTTCGGTGTAATTTTTGCACCGATTATCGGGCCTACTTTAGGCGGATGGATTACTGATACTTATTCATGGCACTGGATTTTTCTTATAAACGTGCCATTTGGTATTATTTCTTTATGGCTTATTAAAAAGTTTATTGAAGACCCCCCGTATGCAAGAAAAGGCAAGGTGAAAACCGTTGACTACTGGGGATTTATACTTCTTATTATATGGCTGTTTGTTTTGCAGATTATACTTGATAACGGCCAAAAATCCGACTGGTTTGGCGCAAGCTGGGTAAGATGGTCGGCTACGGTTGTTGCAATAACTTTTGTTGCTTTTATCATAAGAGAGCTTGTTGTAAAAGAACCTATTGTAGATTTAAAAGTTTTTAAGGATAAAAACTTTTCTATTGGTACGGTGCTTCACTTTGTAATAGGGGCTGTTTTGTATTCTACGCTTGCAATTTTGCCGCTATTTTTGCAGCAGCTGATGGGCTACACTGCAACGTTGAGCGGCTTGGCCATCAGCCCGAGGGGATTTGGTTCATTGACCGGTCTTGTTATCTGTGCAATTCTTGCAAACAGGGTGGACCAAAGATGGGTTATCGCTGCAGGTATGCTTATTCTGGCTTTTTCAAACATACTTTTTGGCACCCTCAATTTGCAGATTTCCATGGGGAATATTATATTGCCTAACGTCATATGCGGTGTTGCTTTTTCCATGGTTATGATACCTCTTATGACCATATCTTTTGTTACTCTTAAAAACAACCAGATGACAAATGCAACAGGTGTGTTTAACCTTGCAAAAAGCGTTGGCGGAGCTATCGGTACTTCTGCTGTTTCTACAATGGTTTCTCGTATGAGTCAGGTTCACCAGACTCATTTAATCAGGAATTTGACCTATTCCAATCCGGGATTTGTTGAAAAATTAAACGCAATGCAATCCGGTATTGCTGCATTATCCGGCCATGCTCTTTCGGCTGCAAAGGCTAATGTTATGGTATACAAACAACTTGTGCAGCAGTCTACTCTTATGGCTTATATGGATTGTTTCAAAATTTATGCTGCAATGCTTGTTTTGTTAACTCCTTTGATTTTCTTGTTCCAGAAGGTAAAATATAAAAAACAAAAGTCCGCAAAAGTGGAAGCTCCGCTTCCTTCAAAATAACCTTACAGTCAGGAGTTTTATATGCTGTTTACAAAAGAATACGAAATTAAGTATTATGAGCAAAATGTAAACGGGGATTTAAAAGAGTCTGCTCTTTTAAACTTTTTGCAGGATATTGCCACTTTGAGCGCGGAATCACTGGGGTTTGGCCCGAGTTTTGTCTTTGTCAACAACTATGCGTGGGTTGTGCTCAAATACCACATTGAGCTTTTTGCTCCGTTGAGGAATCTGTCTTCAATTGTTATAAAAACTGAACCCAGAGGTATTTCAAAACTTTATGCTTATCGTGATTTTGAATTATATACAAAAGACGGCCAATGCATTGGCAAAGCAGTTTCTACATGGGTGCTGATTGATATTTGTACAAGAAAGCTTTTAAATACACAAAAAATTCTGGCTGATTTTATGGCACCTTATCAAAAAAGAGAAACTGATCTCGTGTACGAAAAAATAGACTCTCCTGATGAGCTTATGTATCAAGAGGTTTTTGATGTCAGGTTTGATGATATTGATGTTAACAGGCATGCTAATAATTCAAACTATATTGTGTGGGCATTGGAAACTCTTCCCGTTGATTTCAGGCTAAAACATTCATTAAAGACCATTGATATAAAATATAAAAAAGAAATCGGGCTTAATGCAAGAGTTTTGTCAGAAGCACAGCAGATTCTAACGGATGGTAACGTACAAACTTTGCATGTAATAAAAGATGAGCAAAATGCACAGGATTTGACTTCTCTTAAGATTGTGTGGCAATAAATATTTCAAAATACTAAGAGTTTGTCATCGTGTTTGTGTAGTCTATAATGGAAGAATGAGAATATTGGGGATAGATCCGGGAATAGCAATCGTCGGCTACAGTGTAATAGATGCTGTAGACGGTGTTTATACTCTTGTGAGTTCAGGTTCTATCCAAACTGACAAAAACAAGTCTGAAGCAGGCAGGCTGTATGAAATAGCTACGGATCTGGAAGAGATAATAAAAGCTTATAAACCTGATACGGCAGGTGTTGAAAAACTGTACTTTTTTAAAAACCAAAAAACAATTATTCCGGTGGCTCAAGCCAGGGGTGTAATCATGATGATTCTTGAAAAGTACTCCATAAGCGCTGTTGAATACACACCGATTGTGGTAAAACAGACTATCACGGGTTATGGCAGAGCGTCAAAAGACGAAGTTGCCCGCTCGGTTGAACAAATGGTCGAAAAAGACGGCAAAAACTGGCCAAAACTGGATGATACAGTAGACTCTATTGCAATTGCCGTGTGCCATGCCCGAAACGAAGAATGCAACCTGTCACAATACGCTGTATAGTAATTTTAGAGGTATATTATGGAAATAAAACAACTTTTGTTAAAACAAATGGGAATGCTCTCAAGTGTCCTTGGGTTGGTGCTCGGCGTTATTACTATCATTCCTTTTATCTGCAATTTTTCTTTCTTTGCATTGATAGTACTTTCTGCTCCCATAATTCTTGTTTACATGAAAAAGCTGGATATGATAGGCATACTTGACATCAGGCAGGGCGCTATGTACGGTGCAATTATTGGATTTATTTCTTTTGTTGCTTTTTCTGTGTCATTTGTGCCGCTGGCAACTATTATCGGGTTTATTTACAAAGGTTCTTACTACCTTGGTGTGAGCCTGTTGTTTAGAACCGGTTTCTTTGTTTTAATTATGATGGTGTTCTTTGTGGCATTGTTAGCTGCTTTAATGAACGCATTTTCAGGGCTTGTTACAATCTATGTTTACAATCAGCTTGAACAAAAACCTGAAGAATCAAAGACAGACATTAATATCGAGGAATAGAAGGAATGGATTTTAAATCAAAAATTAAAACAATTGAATGGATAAAAGATAAAAATGTTTCAAGAATGGTGGATCAGCTTGTTATCCCGTATGAGTACAAACTTGTTGATATCACAACATCAGATGACATGTTTGATGCAATCAAAACAATGATAGTAAGAGGTGCACCCGCCATTGGTATTGCCGGCGCACACGGTATGGCGCTGGCAGCTTTAGAGATTGCTGAAAAAACACAGGATAGTGAAGAGTTTTTGAAACAACTAAAAGAAAAAGCGCAGTATTTAAAAAGCGCAAGACCCACTGCTGTTAATCTTATGTGGGCTGTAGACAAGCAGTTTGACTATATTAAAGACTCCCACAAGTCTGTTAACGAAATGGTGCAGATGCTTATCGACCATGGTGTTAAACTGGAAAATGAAGATATTGAAATCAATAAAAAAATAGGCGATTACGGTGCGCAGCTTGTGCCTAAAAAAGGTGCAACAATACTCACTCACTGCAATGCTGGTGCGCTCGCAACTGTGGGCTACGGTACGGCTCTTGGTGTTGTGCGTTCTGCTTTTGCAAATGACAACACTGTGCAGGTTTTTGCTGATGAAACAAGACCACGTCAGCAGGGTGCAAGAATTACCACATTTGAACTTGCAATGGACGGAATCCCTGTCACTCTTATCACTGATGGTATGAGCGGATATTTTATGAACAAAGGTATGATAGATATGGTTGTTGTTGGTGCTGACAGAATCGCATCTAACGGTGATACTGCCAACAAAATCGGTACATACAATCTGGCTATTGTTGCAAATTACCACAACGTGCCTTTTTATATTGCTGCACCTTTGTCCACAATTGATACATCCATTTCATCAGGCAAGCAAATACCTATTGAAGAAAGAGACCATAAAGAAGTTACTCACATCAACGGTAAAAGTGTTTGCGCTGAAGGTGTTAATGTAATCAATCCGGGCTTTGATGTAACACCGGCAGAATTAATAAAAGGCATTATTACGGAAAAAGGTGTGCTTTATCCTCCGTACAGTGAGTCTATTAAAAAAGCGTTTGCTGAATTATAATGCAAAAAAAAGCCGTCCATTGAGGCCGGCTACTAGACTTGGGGAGGAGGTTTGTTAGACCTTTTGTCTAACAATATATCTATCGGCACATTGGATTCAAAACTTTAGAAATATCATCTATTTGGTTTACAAAAATTCATAAAAAAGCAGCCTGAATTATTTCAGGCTGCTTTTTATAGTTTGCTAAAAACTACGAAACCTTTTTCATAAAGAAGTTTTCACCTGTTTTAAACATATGAATTTCTTTGGACATTTCTTTAACCGGTACTCGCGTTAACTCGAGAAATTTTTTGATTGTTTTTTCTTTTTTATATCTGTGTCCGTCTGCTCCCACAACTACTGTTCTTATTGTCTTAATTTTGTTTGTGCATGGCGTGTTGTTAATAAGCAGTTGTGCATAGCTTTTTGAAATTTGTGAACCGTCTGGCAGTAAACCAAAGGAATTGTATTTTTCACCTTGTTTTGTTTTGCCTATAAGCGAGACAACGCCTGTTTTTTTGTTAATGTGTTTTACAATCTTATAGGCACCGTCTTTTTTCATATTTTTTTCTGCAGTTTTTAAAATTTTTCTTGTGTGCAATTTTTTCATAACTGATGCAACAATAGACATTTTTACCTCTTTCCGTAATGTGATAAATCCTCTTTTTGTAATGAGGGGTTACAATTATATAACGTAGTTTTTTAATTCACAAGTAGTTTTTTGTAGGGACAATTTTTTATTGTTAACGAATGTAACGAAAAATATCTAAATTGAAATTATATAAATTTTAAATACTTTATATATATGTAAGTGTTGTAAACAAGAGGTAAACAAAGATGGCATTCACTCCTAACAATGCAATAGATCAAAAACTTGCAAAAATGTATGCCGAAAAGGTTACGGTTAATCTGGATAACCGCTCAACCCTTGATCCGGAAGATTTCTGGAAGACCATGCAGATGATAGCTGTCGCAAACAAAGCGATGATGCATATCAATTGTGCATAGAAACAAAGTTCAAATCCCATATAACAGGGACCTTATATTGGAGATTTATGGAGTTTTCCCTATTAGTCTAGTTTTGCCTGAGTTTCTCTCAGGTTTTTTTTTGCTTATTTTTCTGCCTATTCTTCTGTTTATAGCTAAAGGTGCGTGGCTGCAAATTACCGGTTAATTTATCTTTGTATTTATGAAATTAATTGTTATCTTAATTGTTATAATAATTTACTTAAGCAATGCACCTTGCACTTTTGCAAAGGAATGTGTAAATATAATCTATCTTCACGGTTTCAACGCTTTTGACTATCCGATTGTTGAAGACGAAGCAAAAAGAGTTGCTCAGGCTTTTCAAGGACGCTGTATGGGCAATTACTGTTTTAGCGGAAAATATAGAGTAATTTTCTGGGCAGATTTGTATGACTGTGATGAAGCATTCAAACTCTATGAATCAGCTTTGATGTCTTTAAACAATACTCACAATCACACAAACCCAAAAATACATCTGAGTATGGATCAACAAAAGTTTAATCTTTTTTCTCCGCTTATTCATCCTTCGGACAGAGGCTCAGGGCCTGTTTCAAGCTATTTGAGAAATCTTATAAACGGATTTTTGTTCCAGATTTTTTTCTTAAAAACATCTCCTTATCATCAAAATATTGTAATGGACAGAATACAAAAAGCTATTGATACAACAAATGGTAAATTTGTTATTATTGCGCATAGTTTTGGCTCTGCTGCGGCTGTTGATTTTTTAGAAACAAGGATTATATCAAATCCGGCTAACGAACAAAAATTTGCAGGACTAATTACATCAGCAGATTTGAGTACAACATTCAATGCCAATTACTGGGCACAGAATAAAGATTATGACCCTCTAAAAAAGATTGCTCAATTTATTGTGCAAAAAGATAAATTCTGGATTTGTTACAATCACCGAAACGATATTGCAGCAACAGGGCTGCCTAAAAAACTTACGGATTATAAAAAAGAACACAATTTAAAAGGTAAGGGCTTTATTGTCAGCAAGACTACAAAGTCTGCTTTTTTGAATAATTATACGAGTTTTCTCAGGCCGTTTGCGCTGGACAACGGAAAAATCAGGGCTCATTCCTGGCTGCATTTACGTCCGTATGATTTTGCCGACAAGGTTATAAAAACTTATGAACAGGAGCATTAAATCTTTACTTTAGTTGTGCGTTTTTTAAAAGGTCTATGTATTTTGCCTTTTCTTCATTGGTAAAGGCTCCTTTTTTTGCAAAATGGATATGATAAATACCTTTTGGCGTGTATACAACCCGTGCTATTTCAGTTTCTTTAGCGTTATCAAATTTCCATTCGTAAAGAATCTCATTTTTGTTTTGATAAATAATTTTCTTTTCAAACGGTTTTTCAGAATTTTTGGCTATTGCTTCTATAGCACCTATATGGGTTTTGTAATATTCATCAAGAGTTGTTTTAAAATTGTCTGTTATAACAAAATACTGTACTGTGACAAGTTGTGTCCATTTAAAATTCTTTACATCTTCGCCTTTGATTCCGTATTCAATCACAATGGATTTGTCATCTTTTTGTTCTACAGCTTTTTCCCATTTTTTAGAATCCAAAAGCAACATAACTTCACCGGTTTGTTTTTCAGGTGTAATGTCATTTGTGGCTTTTGTACCTGTGTAAGCGTTTACTATTTCTGTTTTAAATTTTTCTTTTGACTGCTGCTGTGCCATTGGGTCTTTTAATGCATAGGCTGCCTGTTCATCCTTTATTTCTTTCAGTAGTTTTTTATAATACAGTTTTTCTTTGCCTCCCATAGATTCCAGAGTGACAGCTGTTTCATAGTAGTCCATAGCTACTTGATAGTCTCTCTGGCTTCGTTTTATATCCGCAAGAAAAACATACGCATTCCACTGGTCAGGGAAAAGTCTTATTGCATCTTGAAAGGTTTTTTCTGCCATTTTTGTGTCTTTATTGTAAGCATAGCTTGTTCCAAGCAGACACAGTGTGCTGTAAGAATCAGGCTTGTAGTTAAGAGCATTGTTAAAACTTATAATGGCTTCGTTGTATTTTTTTTCGTTGTAAAAACGCATACCTTTGTCGTATTCGTGACGAAAATTCAAAGCTGCACAACCGCTCTGTAATAATACTATTACAGTAAGCAATGAACAGGTTAAAAATTTTTTAATTTGTTTTAACTGCATTATGACCCCTGATATTAATTATAATGACAGGAATTGTATCGGGCAATATTTTACAAGTATTTTTGCTGTATAAGTTTTTTTAGCGCTTTTGCGTTGATTGCATCTGGCTCTATCTTTATTAATTTGTCCAGATAATTGAGCGCTGTTTGATAATTGCCCAGTTTTTTGTGAGCAGCTGCTATTGCATAAAGTGCATCAAGAAATTTTTCATCCAGCTCAAGAGCTTTTTCAAGGTCTTCTACAGCTTTTTTTATATCCGGGTTTTGTATATCTTTTCTTGTAAGGCTTATTCTTGCACGGTTGTAGTATGCATCTGTCATTTTTTCGTTGAGCTGTATTGATTTTGAATAATCGAGCATTGCCTCATCATACTTTTCCAGCGAGTGGTATGCCACAGCCCTGTAAAAATAAGGGATTTCCCAGTCATTTTTTAAATCAATGGATTGGTTTATCTTTTCAATACCTTTTTCAAAGTTTCCTTTGTGTATTTCGGCTATGCCTTCATCCAGAAATGTTTTATAATCTGTCATACAGACTCCTTTGTGTGTGCAATGTAGTATTTTCCGTCAGATTGTTTTAAATTAATTTCAGTTTCAAATATTTCAGACAGGTTTTGTGAAGTCAGGATATCTTCCTTTTTGCCCTGTTTGTATATTGTCTTATTGTACATCAAAGCAGCGTGTGTAATCTGGGGGAATATTTCATCAATATTGTGTGTAATCAATATTACCGCTGTGTTTTGAGAAAGTTTTTGCAGAAGATTCAAAAAACTTTTTTGCGCCTTTATATCGAGCCCTGTTGTTGGCTCATCAAGAATAAAAGCCCGCGGACTATGTATCAAAGAACGGCCTATAATACACCTGCGCTGTTCACCTGTGCTCATTTCACATAGTTTTTTGTCAGCAAGTTTTTCAATGTCCAGATATTTCAACACTTCGCGTGCTTTAGATAGCTGTTCATCAGTAAAATTATGGTGTTGAAAAATACCAAGAGAGCTGTACAATCCGCTTAAAACCATTTCCATACCGCTTGTTTTGGGGCCGTAGTTCAGGAATTTGTTTTGCAAATCATTTGTAATTATACCGAGATTCTTTTTTAATTCGAAAATATCCCACCTGTCTTTGCCAAAGATTTCTTTCTTAAACTCATACTGTGTGTTTGGATAGATGTCGTGCGAGAATAGTTTCATTAAAGTAGATTTACCGCTGCCATTGGCTCCGAGAATAACCCAGTTTTCTCCCTCATTTACAGTCAGGTTAATATTCTCCAAGACAGTTGTCATTCCATAGTTAACATATATATTTTTAAAATCTATAATCTGATATTTTTTTGTGCTGTTCAAGTTAAATTTCCACTGTGATGTTTATTGTACATAAGTAATTATAGAATAAAACTGGTTATAATTTGTAACAAATTCTTTAAATAATAGCAAAAAAATTTTTGACAGCCTTTAAATATAAAGGTATCAACAAGAGAGATTGTAATTTTCTATGAGAATTACCGGATACAAAACTTATAAACCTGCATTCTGTGCCGGAAAAGCACATGTCTATTCGGACTTTGACGGAACCTACTGTCCCGCAAGACATGTCTCGCTGCACAATCCTGAATTAAACCGGGATATGCCTGAATATTGCAGCAGAATGAAAAATTTGTTCGACACTGCAAAAGATAATTTGCATTTTCATATCACATCAGGAAGAACGTTTGGCGAGTTTGATGCGGTGTTCTGGTTGTTAAAAATAAGAGATTTTAGGCTTCCTCTTCCTGAAACATATATTGCTAAAAACGGCAGTGACGTTTACTTAAAAACCGGTTCCGATGAAAATTTTTATAACAAGGGAATATTCCCTTTCTCCTATAAAGTCACGGACAAGCAAAAAGAAAAAGAGATAAAAAAACTGACTAACTGGGATGGCGTAAATCTCAAATCATTTATTAGAAATCTTTCAAACAAATATTGCATAAATCTTATTGAAGCTGATACAGAAAACAGTGTTGCAAATTACGGCGAAAAATCACTTTTTTCCAAAGGCAAGCTCAATTCAGATGAATGGAAAAAACTGCCTTATGAAACCGATGGCGGTTCTATAAAATTTATTGCGCACGAAGAACCTGTTGCAGATTACAAAATTGGGTCAAGAAACGATGGTAATCTAAAAACGCATCTTATATTTTCTCCTGACTACGGACCTTGCTCTGAAAGAAATTGGATTTATGACAATTTTATGGACGAGCTAAAAAATTATTTAAAAGAAAATAATATAAAAGCTCATATAAACTGGCAGGCACCTGGTGAAAACAATTTTTACCGCACCTGTTGTTCTATCACACCGCAAATAGATAATAAAGAATTAACAAAACTGTATGACACAAAAAAGGCTCTGCAAAAAGCTGTAAAAAACAATGATCTTGTTATTGTTGCCGGTGATGGTTCCAATGATTTTAATATGCTGAACCCGCTTGAATATTTGGACTCAGATTATGTAGAACATTGCAAAAAACACTCAGCCCATCGTGAGTTTTACACACAGAGTATGCAAAGAAGGCTAAAAGACTTGCATGCGGTATACAACAACGATAATACACCATATATTCAAAGTCTAAAAAAAGAATTAGAAACAAACGGTATCTTAAAGAAAATACAAAAGATGCCATTAATCAGCATAATAATAAAAAAAGACAAAACTAAACTTAGACTGATCTCTGATACTTTTTCCGGCACAGGAAAGGTTGTAGTTGTTGAAAAAGGACAACTTGATAAAGGGATTAAAGAAGCTGTAAAAATTTACGCACAACAAAATGAGACTTTTAAACAAAATATGTCTGACGATTTTAAGCATCTAATCTATAACAACTAATAAAAAGGGAATGAATATGAAAGTTTTATTGCAGCCGCTGAATCAAAAATCTAAAATTGATAACAACAAAAAAATAACTTTTGGCAGCATAATTTTTGAAAATTATAACAACAAATATGATGATATAAAGACCCTGCTGCGAACAGAAATAGAAAGATTTTCAAACGGAGCAAATAACGCAGTCTTATTGGGAGAAGGCGTAAGCGGAGAAACATATAAATTTACAAACCCGAGATTGAGCAAATTTGTAATAAAAAAGAACAAATCAGGGTTTAGTGAAGATTATTCAAAGGAATTTAAAAATCTGGCAAGTATTCCTGTAGAAAAAGTAGGCGGACAAGAAGCTATTGCAAGGGTCTACAACAACAGAAAAGATACACATTACCTTGTTTCCACACTGGTCTCTGGAAAAACTGTATCAACACAAAACAGATATACAGACAGAAGTTTAAAAATTCTGTTTGATAAAATGTTTGAGCTGGATAAAGTCGGTATTTACCATGGTGACTTAAACGGCAAAAATATTCTTCTGGACGGCACAGGTAATGTGAATTTTATTGACTATCAATGGACTGAAAAAGTAGACAAGAATAACCTCTTTGATAATGTAAAAAGCCAAAAAACACTGCTGCCTGTTTCAAATTTTCCGGAAAATGCGCAGATGTTTGAGATGGCTTCTATGCCGTGGTATATGGAAAATCTCGACAGCTCTATAGACAGAGAGGCTTTTCTTAAACAATATTTGAGGGCAAAAGCAAATTATCATGAACAAAGATACGATTATATAAAAAAAATTACAACAAACTGGAGATATTCCTCCGAATTACCATATATAAAGGAGGCTCTTGACTCGGAAAAAGCAAAAGCAATGCTCTTTAAAAATCCTTCTGACGGAGTATTAAAGATAGAGATGAAAAAATTGCAGTTTCTTTCAGATTACCGTGATGCTTATTCTCATGTTGATCCAAATCTTCCAAATAGAAATATTCTGCCCGCACCGTCAGCTTATATTTGTTCTCTAAGCTCGGTTCAGGATTTTAGAAAAGAAGTCAGCAAACAAAGTCCCCTGTTTGTTGATCAGCATGCAAAAAACTATATAAAATCAATGGAAAGATATGGCGACTACTGGTACAACAATCTCAAAAACTATACAAATGATACTTTTGATTACATTATGAGAGCTGTTAAAAAACAATATAAATCAGGAGAAGAACGCCATGAATTTTATATAAACGAAAGAAATCCAAGAGTATTTGAGCCAAATCGAGATTTGCTTGCAAAAATGCCCTCATCATACAGGCCGCTTTATGAAAGAAATTTTGATATACCTATAGCTGGCGTAAGGATTGAATATAGATATGAAGGAACAATCGATTCATTAAAACAAGCAAAATTGTATGATCTGAAAACACAACATCATATTTATAAACTAAGCAGAATTTTGAAAGAGACAAAGCAGTTTATTAATGACAAAGAATACCTGAATCTTTTGAATTTATCAGAGCTGTCTATTTTAAAAATAAGAGAATTTAGAAGTTATTCAAAACATAATCAAAAAGATCCATTTGTTCTAAACCGTATTGATTCACTGTTCAGAGATGTTTCAAGATATACACATAATCTTTTCAAAATAATTCAAGGCGGACTGCAACAAGAAAATGCAAAATCAATTATTGTTAAAGGCTATGAAGAGATGAGGAAGTTTAAATATAAAATTTAGAAAATTAAATATACCTCAACCATAAAAAAGAATGTTAATTTAAAAAATGGTGGAGGATTTAGTCTGTGTAGCATTTTTCTCTATTATTAAAATTCTAATAATATTATAATAAAGCAAATTATTTAAAATATTGGCATCCAAGAGCTCTTGACCTTAAATATTATTCATAACTCACTAAAGAGAAATTTAAAATGAAAAAATGACAAAATGATTTAATAAAACAGTGTAAAAAATGTAATTTTCTTGATTTTGAAAATTGTATAAAATCAGAAAAAGAAAAACATATTCCAAATAAACTTTATAAATATTGCTCTTTTGATGAGTATAATTATAATCTTAAAAACCTGCTAAATAATGTCCATTATCTTAATAACCCTATATATTTTGATGATCCGTATGACAGCAAGATATGTTATTACTTTAATGATGTTTTATATGATATAACAAAACTGCACATAGAAAATTCAATGAATTTATCACCAATAATACAAAAAAATATTATAAAACTACTTGATAAAGGTTTTGATATTTTTGAAATATATAAAAAATATCGTAGCAATTGGGGCGTAAAAGAAGAACTTGATTTTATAATAGAAGATATTCAAGATAATGTTGAAGAACTCTATATGGATAAGCTAAATGATTATATTACTAATTTGGAGTTATGAAAAAGAATGGAGATATATTCAACTGCGAAATAAAAATCAATTTGTCAAAATACCAGTAAAACCTTCCTGTGTATATTTAGGCACAAAAATTGATTCTGAAAACTATAAAACAATTTCAGATGTTTGTAAAATAAATAATATTCCTTGTCATCAAATGTTTATGCGTGCTGACAAGTTTTGTGTTAAGCCAAGTATGTGTTATTCTTAAAAGTTAATAGAACTATTGTGTATAAAAAATATTTGGAAATTTTGAAAGAAGGAACATAACATGTATTTAAAATCATTTTGTAAAAACAGTAAAATGGGATTATATATAAACACAAATGATGATTTTACAGAGTATAATAAGGGATTAGACAAATATTATAGCTTTGTAGATTTAAAAATTTATGATATTGAAAACGAAGATACTGAAGAACCTGATGAACAAGAACTTAAATTAGTAGCAAGAATAGAGACAATTATATTCGATTATGACCTTATAGAAGAAGATGATGAAGATATTGTTGATGTTGCCGATAGCATAACAGGAGATGTCAATTCTAATATAGAAGAATTAATTAATTCAAAATATTTTGATAATAACTATATTTTTGTAGGAAATATATGTTCGTTAGAACGATTTTATATTATGCCTGAATACAGAAATAAAGGTATTGGTAAGTATTTAATAAATAATTTATGTGAACTTATAAAAGAACATAGCAATATTAATATAAGTTATATTGTTGCGTTCTTAAAACCTATGGACTTTATTGATAATAAATGGGTAGATACACCAAATCCTCAGAAAATGAAAAACATGATGGTTGAATTTTATAAAAATAATGGCTTTAAAAGAATTAAAAAATCAAATTACTTTGTTTTCAAAAATGGTTAATATAGTCTATTATTTTAAACCTTTTATATATTCTTTTCCGTACGATTCAATATCATCAATTTCAAACAAATCACTGCTATATTGTCCCTGCCAAACTGCATATAGCTTGCTGCCTTCATTTTTAACTCGATAATATACATCTCGTTTTTCTTGAATGTAATTTTTAATCTGACGTATTTCTTTATCTTTAGTATATTCAATATAACAAACAAGCTTTGAACCATAAGGAAATCCGTATTCTACTACTGATGCTTTTCTCATTAATTTGCCTTTTCTTTATATTATAAAAATCTTTCGACTTACAAGTCAAACTTGTAATACTTTATGTAAAAATCCCTGATACATTATAAACGCACTAAAAAAGAGCCTTTCGGCTCTTAATTTAAATGGTGGTGGATTTAGTCTGCATAGCATAGTTCTCTATCTTTAAAAGCAGAACTGAAACTTTGTTATTTATATATGTAATAAACATAGATGACCTTCATCATTTTTTTATCTTATACAAATAAGAAATAGGTTTGAATAACTTTAACAGCACTATAAAAATCAAATAACATGGCAGTATTCCGCCTGCTGACAACAAATAAGGGAAAAATATTCTGAAATCAAAATTATTAGCACATAATATTACAATAAAAATACTTGTATCTAATGACAGTACGTATAATAAGTATTTGTTTCTGAATTTTTTCACTGTTTTTATTTTGAATAAAAGTTTATGTATGTTCGGAAATAATGTTCTTAACCAATACAAAAATGGGAAAGTAAACACTTTAAATAATAAAAAAACAATCCAAATTAAGAACATACAAAATAAATATATGATTATATTTTTATCAAAGTTTTCTCCATTTTTACATAACAATGAAAAGACGTATGTCAAAAACAACATTTCAACACTAAAAAATAAGTTTACCATTGCAAAAAACAGAAGTTCACTGAATTTTAAAAATCTTTTCATTAACATGATTATATAAAAAAAGCCTGCAAATGTACAAGACACTCGCAGGCTATTAGATTAGTATTTACTCCATACAGATTTTGGGATTTCAATTTTTGTTATTATATAGTAATTTTCGATTTGTCCTTTGTTTTGATATTTTTCCCCTAATCTACCCTTTACACTTGTCCGATTTGCCTCAAAGTTGTATAAATCTTCAACACGAAGTGTTATATTACCATTATCATCTAATTTAATATCTTTGACTTTAGCTCCATGCATTGCATTGTATAAATCCCCACTACGAAATGTAATGTTTTTTTCTTGAATATATTTGTTTTGTTCAAGTTCTTTAATATTGTTTTTCAAAAAATTCTTGAAATCCTCATTTCCTACTATTTCTTTAGCCATAGAACTTTCTGTATGCAGAACTAACACTTTGCAATCATTTTTACCCGTCTCTTTTTTTAGCCTGTCTTTTATATCTTTTTGAAGATTTGTATTATGTAAATCATCAATTTTGTGATAAACATAACCATTTTTTGTAACATAGTCATTATTTCTCTTATTATTTTCAAATTTAGAAGATGATAAATTCCATAAGGCGGTTGTTTCTCTAAATCCAGGTACATTACTTAATATATTGGCAATCATATCTGCTTGCGCTTGCGTCATATTTTTCACAACATATTCTTCAATGGTATCTTTAGCATATCGTAATCGATCCATAAGATTTGCAATTTCTTCATTTGATGCATTTCTATTATTCATTTTTTTTTGCAAACTATATATGTCTCTTTCTAAATTTGAAATATCCTGTTTTGTTTTATTGCTTTGATATTTGGAGTAATCAATCTTGTCCTTAATTTCAGAAATTGTTTGCTTGTCTTTTGGTTCCAACATGCTAGTATCAATAGAATTTTCAAGCAGTTCAATTTCTTTGTCTTGTTCATTGATTCGCCTGATGTATTCATCAATCACCTGCTCCAAAGACTTCGTGTCGCCTAAAAGTTTTGCCAATTCAAGCTCATTTCTTTTTCTGTCTTTTATCACCTTTCTATGTGCTTCAATTGGATCAAAAACCGCTTCATCTGACTCTTTTTCCAGAATTTCAATATGACACTTGCAATTCGGGTGAGGTCTGTCAGGGATATCATTTGCCGAGTCATAAATTGTACCATTCAATCCCAGACACACTTCACAAGCGCCGGGTTCTGTTTTCCATTCGTACTCAATATTTCCTTTTGAAACATAGCCGTATAATTTTTTCCCCATTTTAGTTTCTCCTTTCGTCAAGTTTTAATGTAATATTTTCTACCTTTTTGTCAGTATTGATTTTCGGATTATTTTTCGTTGCCCAAATAGCATTATTGGCTGCTCCTAGCTTGATGTATTGTTTCACAACTTCTAAAGGATAATTTTGTAAAACATCAAACAAAGCTGCATAAGTCTTTTCACCAAAATCAGAATCTTCTTTTAATTGAATTTTTGAATTAATTAAAGATTCTTTTTTGTAATTATTTAAAAGATTTAACCCAACTTGAAAATCAAGAATAGTTTGTTCCTTACCAACTTCCCGAACATGCTCGGCAATAAAATCAGCTAACTCCGAAATCTTTTGGTAGTCCTCATCAGAAATAGGCGCAGTACCTGTCTCGAACTGTGACGGTCGTAATCGTCTTAGTTGTTCTTCTTTCATCTTCAAGATGCTATTTCTGATTTCATCATTCATCTTTTCTGATGGATGTTTTGTTGAGAACAGTTTTTCCTTAACTGTTTTAAGTTTTGCAGTATTTGAATTGTTTGAATTTTGCATGTTTGTCTCCTTTCTGTTTTCTAAAATTCATGCAAAAAGCGACCATATAAAAATGGTCGCTTTAAAGTATATTTAGTGCACAGCTACTCCAAGTATTTTAATGACGTGGGCTTATTTCTATAATCAAATAAACCTGTCAAGAGACGTAACCGCCAATTCTAATATACATTATTTTGTAGTTGAAAAGCTTTTTCTTTATAAAATATTAATAATTAATTGTTAAATGAAGTTTTTCATAAAACCCGTGATCGTTCACAGTACTTGAAACAATACAGTGAGAGTCCGATACAATAAAAAACTCCCCGTAGGGAGTTAAATGGTGGTGGATTTAGTTTTCGCAGCATTATTCTCTGAAATTTATCCCTCTGGAGAGGAAGGTTAAAATGAAGACTTGAAACCTGCACCAAATTTGGTACAATGTAATTATGGTGTCACAATAATCACTTTTGACACCAAAGTAACTAAAGGAACAGATAATGCTCAACAAAAAACATATAGGCTCAAATTTTGACAGTTTTCTTGAAGAAGAAGAAATTCTTCAAGAGTCAGAAGCTACTGCTATTAAAAGAGTTATTGCATATGAATTGCAGCAAAAAATGATTGCTGACAATATTTCCGTTAATCGTCTTGCAAAAGAACTTGAAACATCAAGGACAGCAATTTGCCGTATTCTTGACCCTGAAAACACTTCAATCACATTGAACACTATTGAAAAAGTTGCAAAATACTTGGGCAAACGTATAATCTTATCTTTTGCATAAGTCTTTATAACGTTTAATTGCAACATCCAGTTCTTTTTGCGGTGTTTTTTGTGTTTTCTTTATAAATGCATGCAATAACACCATTGTATCGTCCTCAACATAAAATATTATTCTTGCTATGCCGTTTGAAAGTTTACAGCGGATTTCTTCTAAACCATCTGTTCCTTGCAATACTCTAGTTAATGGCATACTGATAGGATAGCCGTATTGAACAGTTTTTATATCAAAGCCGATGTTTTCTTATCTTCTTTGGGTAAATCTTTTTACCATTCTCTGACTGGTTCGTTTCCTGAACCTGTTGCGTAAAAATATACCTCTAATGCCTGTGAACGCTTTGCCATGTGTTTAATTATAGCAGATTTGAATAAAAAACAGAAATATCTTCTAATATAGGTTCTGTCTATGTTACAGCTCTTTTGAGCTTTCAAAAACACGGTATTAAAAGCGAAAAAACAGGGAAATTGTTTATTCCCCTGGATAATATCGACGATGAATTTCTTTTTGTATAAGTTGTGTCATTTGCTGTGCAAAAACTTCACGAATTTTAGGATCCATTTCTGCCCATTGTCTGAGAAGTTTTCCATATTCTTTTTCAATTGCCTGGATTTTTGTATTATTTTCTGTCTGTTTTTGCCTTTGTTCTTTTTCTTGAATTTGTTCTTGCTCATACTCTTGATCTTTCCCTGGTATTTGCAATAAATCTGTACGATAAAGCATTCGCCTGGTCGGACCGTCTTTTGAAATTGCATCAATAACGGTTTTTGTCGCAAGCGCTTCAAAGCAGCTGACTTTTTTTATAACTCCATTTGTATCTTTTGTGTTAACTTCTTTGTTTAGTGAAAGTTGCAATGCTTCTTGTAAATTTTTAACTTTTTTAGGGCGACCTGATGGATTCGGACTTTTGCAGCCTTTTTTCCATTTGTATTCTTCTGGAGGTTTACAATAACCTACATCGTATTCCTTTTTTTGTTTTTTATTTTTACGTTTAGACATTTTTTACCTCTCTGTTTAGAATAATATGCTTCTGTTTTGTCAACTCTTCCCAACGGTAGATTATTACATCGCAGTATTCAGGTGAAATTTCAATGATTCTTGCACGTCTTCCGCATTGCTGTGCTGCCATTAAAGTACTTCCACTACCGCCGAAACAGTCGAGAACAATATCTCCGTAATCTGAAGCATCAAGCAAAATATCAACAAGCATAGCAAGAGGTTTTACTGTTGGATGAAGATTGCCTAGCTTTTTAGACTGCATATTTGAAACATTCATGCCCTGATAGTTCCAAACATTACTGCGATTTCGGCCATTTTTACCTAAATTAATATTATTTTTATATCCCCCTGAACCATTTTGATAAACGAAGCAAAGTTCATGCTGGCTCCGATAAAAACTGCCCATTCCTCCTTGTTTTTTGTTCCAAACGCATATATTAAGAAGTTTGTGGTATACATCTTTACAAGCATCTTTTATTTCAGAAATGTGCTTCCAATCCATGAAAATATAATGAACAGAGCCTTTCTTTGAATAGGTGGCAAGATTCTTTGTACTTTTGTTTAAAAATTCAGTAAACTCGGCCGATGTCATTTCGCCAGAAGCTTGAATAAATTCCTTGTGCAGTTTTCTTTTCGTTACATTTCCACCAATTTTAACATTGTATGGAGGGTCGGTAATTACAATATCTGCAGTTGCCCCTCCTAATATGGTTTTGTAATTTTCTGTTTGCAATGCATCGGCACAATATAATCTATGTTGGCCCAGTTGAATTAAATCACCTTTTTTTACTACTCGAGGTACCTTAGTTAAGTTTTTTAGTTCTTGAACTTTGGAGTCTGGAGGTTCTATATCCAACGTAAAAAGCAGGTTGTCCATTTCAATAGATGAAAACCCCAGTTCCTCCGGTGTAATTTTAAACGTTGTATCAAAAAGCCAGTTTTGGATATCAATCCTAAAATCTTCAATCTTAAGCTCTCCCATCATTAAAATTTTATTCATTGCCAGATCAAACATTTGAATCTCGTCTTCCGAGAGATGGGTGATTTCAATGGCTGGTACTTCAGACATACCAAGTTGTTCTGCTGCCATAAAAAGATGCTCACCGAATGATATTTGCTTCTTTTTATCTACAAGTATTGGCAAAATCAGTCCAAAGCGTTTCAAGACCTTGGCCGTTATTGCAATTTCTTGCTCTGTGTATTTTTTTACATTTTTAGATTTTATTTTTAAATCCTTTACGGGTAAGTAATTTGCCGCAATTTTTAGATTATTTTGTGTGTTCATTTTTCTCTTCCTCAACGATTTTTTTTAATTCTTTAATCAAGTTTTTTAGGGGCATAGACTCAGTTTTAGATTGGAAAGAGGTATATGAGTGCTCTCTTTGCCTTTTGCGTTTTTCTCTTTCTATTTTTTTTCGTGCTTTTTCCGCTCGGATTTTGTTGTTAAGATTTGATCTTTCTTGTGCCTGACGGACTTTAAGCTTATCTTTCTCTGATTCAAGATTGTCCAGATTTGACATTTTTTCTCCTCTCTTTTTTTTCTATAAATTTAATTTATGCAAAAGAAAAAAACTGAATAATAGGCTGCAAGATATTGTTGTTATGCGATTTTTCTTTTTTGTTTGCCCCCTTGTAACAACTATTCTGGATAATTTAGTTGTTATAAAATCTGCTTTGTTTTAAAATTTTGAAATGTTCTGCATTTACTGCAATTCAAAAAAAGTTATAAAGCATGGCTTCCAGTCTGGTAAGCAACGATACTGCTGCAAGGAGTGCAAAAAAGTATTTTGTGAAACATCTGTAGGAACAACGTACAGTCGTAGCGAAAAACGTCTGTTGTCCATGCTGCTTAATATGCTAGAAAACGACTTTTATTGTAAAGCTGATTTACAAGAAGTGTTGAACATGTCAAAAAAATATCACAATGGCATTGGAAAAATCAGATTTAATACCAAAGCGGTTAAATATGATAACAATAAAGAACAAGATTTGACTTTAACTTGCTATAACCCTAAGCTTTCGATTTGCTCAGATGATAAAAACATCACTTTTTATCAAATACCGTCAGGCAATTTATCTGATAATGCCTCAATAAACGATAAATCAAAACGTCAACGGCAGATTAAAATTATTGATAATGTTGAGTTGAAAAATATTTCTTTCTTTCAAGAATGATAAGTTTTGCTCACAGGTGCTTGTATTATCTACTAAAAAGAGTGATTTATATTGTAGTAATAACTGAAGGGTAATAGCTATGATAAAAAGCACATACGAACAAAAAATTGTCCAGTGGGAACAATTGCACGGAACTCTATCACTAAAAGCACAACGGAAACTCAGGCGACTTGTGGAACAGTATGAAAAAACCAGATCAATAAATATAGGGAAAGAAAAGCATACTGTCATAAGTCCGGGAACGAAATTGATAAAAGAATTTAAGGGCAAAAAATATGAGGTACTTGCAGTTGAGGACGGATATTTGTTTCAAAATAAAATTTACAAAAGTCTATCAGCAATTGCTAACGAAATAACCGGTTCTCATTGGAATGGAAAGAAATTTTTTGGAATCACGTAGTTTTTTAGCCAATAGCACCATATCACAAACCCCAAATAGCTTAAGAATACTCCGCCCCCTAGATAATAAAAGAATGGCATTAATATAAAAGGACCAAAGATTATAAATAATAAATTATTATCCGACACAAAAAATACAAAGCTCAAAAGAAGCAAATAATCAAAAACAAAAGCTGCCAAGAGTAATTTAATCCAATATTTTTTATCTTTTTTTAATTTATATTTTAAATATCTCAAATACAAATTTTTTTTGAATATTTTTAATAACAAAGGCAAGACAATAATTTTGAGAGAATATAAAAAGATGTAAATAACCAAAAATATTGTATTTCTTATAAAAATAGTCTTTTCAGGATTTGATGAATAAGCTATATCATCGTGAGTTGCAAATCCGTATAGAAAAAACAATATAAATAAGAAGTTTAAAGATAAAATAAGAAAATTGTATATTATGAAAAACAGATTAATCATTAGTAAATTATAACAAAATTTTTAAATCTCGTCTTTATTCAAAAAGCTCCAAAGTGACATGCTTAAATAAACAGGTAGGATTCCCCCGCCGCAAAGAATAAATAACAGTACGGTGAAAACAAAGCAATTAGGTTCAACAAACTTTGAATAAATGGCTGCAAACAACAATATAGCGCAATCAAAAAGTAATGCCATAATTAAAGTCGATTTTTTATCAATAATATTATCTTTAATTATTTTAACTAAGTTTTTTATATATTTGATTTTACTGCCTATAGTCAACAAAATTGGGAAAAACAAAAATTTTGTTATCCATACAAAAGAAATGAAACCAAGTGTAATATATATAACTAACAACAAATCGTCAATTTGTGGTATTTTAAATACATTTTCAAGATATATCGCATCATAATATATCAAACATAAATAAACATTAATGTATAAATACACTATATTAAATAAAATTAACCCTAAGAATTTTAAAATATTCATAGTCAAATTATAACAAACAGGGATAAAAATAGCTATCCCTGTTTGTGAATATTGATTAATCAGTAGCTCCAACACCATGTTGATGTGCGTTAAAACGCACACTACTTGCTACTTACTTGCTTTTAATTTTATTCAATAAAATTAAAGACAAATAACTTAAAAACACTCCTGTTCCGAATAAAATATATAAAAATAATGTCAGCACAAAATAATATAATATAAAACTTATAAAATCAAATTCAGTATGGTTTATTTTTGCAGGTATAACTTCTATTAAATAAAAATAACAAGTTAATGGAACAAAATTAAATAAGAAATCAGAAACAATAACTTTTAACAGTATTTTTGAACGAAAAGTTTGATTTAACAAAAATTTTTTTAAAAATTTGTATGAAAATGTGTGTTTATACTTTTTTAAAAGCAGACAAGGGAATAAAATGATTTTTATTAATATGTATGATATCAACAAAACGTAAATGGTTTTTACATTATTGGTTACATAGCATATACAAGGTTTATCTTCATTTATGTAGCAAAATACACTTATAAGAAAATAACAAACAACTCCTAATCCAAAAATAATATTAGAACTCAATATTATATTCAACCATAGGAATTGTTTGCTTTCCATAAAAAAATTATATAAGTTTTTTATTTAGATATCAATATTTTGTCCATATAGTTTCAGGAACTTCTATTTTTATAACAGAATAATAAGGTGTTATTTCACCATTTTTTTGTAACTCACGAGGTATCGAAACAAGAATATCGGTTTCTCCTTCATTAAAGTCATAAGTATCAATAACTGTTGCATGTAGTGTATTATTTGAATCTAAATAAATATCAATTACGTCAGAATGTTTAATAGCTAAGTAAAGATTTAAATTTGATTTTAATTCAAAAAGTAAGTAATTATCTTTAACGGAACGATTATTCATTAATCCGTTTTTATTATTTCGAATAAGAGTTTTAAATTCTATAGAATTTGCTATATTTCGAGAAACAGAACTGTTTTTGTCATAAACAACACCTACAGTATTTTGTGACATTTTTTGAGATTTTAGTTTGTTTGATATGAAGTCTTTTAATTTTTGACTGTCTAAATCATTTAAAGTGTTGGCAATTTTAGCATTTTCTTGTTGTAAGTAACCTTTACCTGATGTTTGCGGGTTAGATGATACATTCCAAAAACCTGCCGCATCATGTAGTTTTGGGGCTATAGTTTCTGCTGCTTTTACCGCCATATCAATAGAATTTTTTATAGGTTTGAATTCTTTTTTTAAGTATTCAATTTTATCTTGAATATTATTCAAAACCCTTGTGGTAATCTCATCAATAGTTAACGAGCTAATTTTGTCAATCAGTTTGTAGATTTCATATTCAATTCTTGTCAATTGACTGTCTAAAGGGCTTGCTACATTGCTTTTCGCCTCTCTTTGAAGCGTTTCTATTTGTTCTCGTAAAACATTTGCGTCGCCAAGTAATTCGTTGGCTTGTAACTTTAATTGCTCAATTTCTTCTCTGTATTCGTTCAATTCACTCTCTATCTCATCAACAACACTAATTTCTTCAACCCTGCATCTGCAGTTTGGG